>Ga0136715_1000174_pt1 | contig 13281 bp, 13 predicted proteins | sample SedPBSmetaG_FD_104916 | JGI IMG/M metagenome (GOLD analysis project Ga0136715, IMG submission 104916) | Freshwater sediment bacterial and archeal communities from Indian Creek, Illinois, USA to study Microbial Dark Matter (Phase II) -... | ecosystem: Environmental > Aquatic > Freshwater > Creek...
CATGAATTTATTAATGCCTTACTTTAAAACATTCTTCGCATACTTGGAAGATGAAAATATCGAACGAACTTCAAATAAATTGGAAAACAAATTCCAAAAAACATTTCCTAAAATTATTAAAAGGATAATGAAGATTAAAAAAGGCGCAATGTCACGAATAAACATCATAAAAGAAATCTTAAATCAGATAAAGGTTTTTGACACTCAACCCTCAAGTTTTTGACAGAGCCGATTTTTACATAGATTTATAAACTATAAATGAGATTGTATAATAAGTGATTTAAACATGCCTGATAATAATGAAAAATGCTGACCAGGCTTAAAAAAAGCAAATTCGTTAAATAAAATTATAAAGGTGATATTATGGCTAAAGCAAGACGTAGAAGAGTACGAGATACGTGGAAGGAAAAGAAATGGTATCAAATTAGGACTCCTGAAGATTTTGGCGATGCTGAAATAGGGACCACTCCTTCAAGAGACCCGGATATACTCTTAAAAAGGGGTGTTGAATCATCAATGAGAGAATTAACAGGTGACTTTTCTAAACAGTACATTAAACTCCATTTCCAGATAAATAACGTTGCGGGTGATGTTGCAAATACAAAATTCATGGGACATAATGTTACAACAGATTACGTTAGAAGCATGATAAGAAGGGGTACAAGTAGAATAGATTCAATCTCTGATGTAACCACAAAGGAAGGTTACAGGGTTAATGTCCATATAATTACTGTTACAGTTAAAAGGGCGAAATCCTCACAGCAAAAACTTATCAGAGAGACAATGGGCAGACTTATGCAGGAATTAGCTGATGGAAAAACTTTCCAGGAACTTGTTGAAGGCGTGGTATCTGGAAAAATGGCTTCCACAATATACCACGAAACAAAGAAAATATACCCGTTAAAAAGAGTTGAAATAATTAAAACTCAGGTAATTGAAGAACCTGAATAGTTCAATTACTTTAAAAACGCTCATGATGGGAGTTAAATGATTAATCTGGAATACCTGATCCTTGTTGTGATCATAGGACTTTTAACGTATGTTAGAAAGGCCCTTGATCTATTTGGATCCATTTTCATGATTATCATGGGCATAATAATTATTTTTACAGCTGGAATCAACTGGCTTCTTTTAATATTTGTTTTCCTGCTTCTCGGTCTGGTTTCCACAAAATATCGCCATGAATACAAAAAAGAAATCGGTGTTTATGAAGGAACAAGGAGCGTAAAAAACGTGATTTCAAACGGCATAGTTCCTTTTTTAATGGCGGCATTTGGTAATTACGCTGGTTTTATTGGTTCTATTGCAGTAGCAACTGCAGATACACTTGCAAGTGAAATAGGAGTTGTGGATAAACATCCCCGACTTATAACTGATTTTAAAAAAGTTCCTCCAGGAACAGATGGTGGAGTTTCTCCAGTTGGAACTGCGGCAGGAATAATCGGTGCTGGAATAATAGGAGTCTGTGCTTATTTTTTAGGAATAACTGCTGATCCATTTAATGCACTGAAAATAGCCATAATAGCAGGTACATTGGGGTGCTTTATTGACAGTATTCTGGGAGCAGTTCTTGAATCAAGAAATTATATTACAAATGAACATGTTAATCTTTTTGCAACGGTTGCAGGAGCAGTTTCAGGAATTTTAATAGTCTAAAAACTTTTGCACCAGACTATATTCAGTTTAGGGGAATGTACTTTAATCTGTAAAACCATGTATACAGTAACTATAAATTGAAAAAGTATAAACTATTTGATAATCAACTATTAATAGATTATCCTGTTCCTTAACTGACTGTGATTATAATAAAAATCGTAATCTATAAAAATAACTTAGATATAAATCAGCATAATGATTAAATTTACATTTTATTCTCTTAACTTCATAAAGATATTAATAAGTAGTATAATTCATTATATAGCTTGTAAACAGGTGATAATGTGAAGGGAATCATAATGATAATAGATGGGATGTCGGATCGTCCCTTAAAAGAGCTCGGATACAAAACTCCACTTGAATCTGCTAAAACGCCTAATATGGATAAATTAGCGGAAAATGGGATAACTGGGATCATGGATCCAATAAGTCCTGGAATAAGGGCTGGAAGTGATACATCCCACATTTCAATACTTGGATACAATCCATATGAGGCATATACTGGTAGGGGTCCATTTGAAGCTGCGGGAGTAGGTGTTGATGTCATGGCTGGAGATATAGCTTTCAGATGTAACTTTTCCACTGCAGATGAAAATGGAATAATTACAGATAGGAGAGCAGGTAGAATTAGAGAAGGCACAGATAAGCTCGCTGAATCCATAAATTCCCTGAAATTAGAAGGTTTTGAAGAAGTAGACGTAATATTCAAAGAATCCACAGGGCACAGGGCAGTACTTGTACTTCGAGGAGAAGGATTATCTGATAATATATCTGACGCTGACCCAAAACATAACGGAAAACATCCTAAAAAAGTTGTTCCATTAGATGATTCAAAAGAAGCAGCAAAAACTGCCGAAATACTCAATAAATTCGTGGAAAAATCCTATGAAATACTGAATAATCATCCAGTTAATCTTAAACGAGTTGAAGAGAATAAAAATCAGGCTAATATCATACTTCCAAGAGGGGTGGGAGCAGTTCCAAATTTCTCTGCATTTAATGAGAAATATGGACTTAAAGCAGCATGTATAGCAGAAACAGGTCTTATAAAGGGAATTGGGAAAATAGCAGGTATGGATTTAATCAATGTTGAAGGTGCAACCGGTGGAATTGACACAGACCTTGAAAATATCACTCAAAGCATTTTAGACGCAGTAAATGGCAGTGATTATGATTTTATTCTTATTAATATAGATGGGGCAGATGAAGCAGGTCATGATGGACAGGTTCTGGAAAAAGTGAACTTCATCGAAAAAGTTGATGCAGTAATTGGTAAAATAATGGAAATAGAAGATATTTATTTCATTTTAACTGCAGACCATTCAACCCCTATTTCAGTTATGGATCATACAGGTGATCCAGTCCCTATTGTAATAAAAGGACCAGAAGTAAGGGTAGATAATGTAAATAAGTTTAATGAAAGGGCTGTAACATCTGGAGGGCTCTGTAGAATAAGGGGTTCTGATGTAATGAACATCTTAACAGATCTGATGAATAAATCTGAAAAATTTGGGGCATAATATTAATTAAAAACTGGTGCATAAAATGGAGGATATGATCCCAATCCCAAGGCTCTTTGGTACATCAGGTATCAGAGGAAAGATAGGTAATGAAATTACACTAAAATTAATAACTGAAGTGGGCATGGCTGCAGCGACATATGTTGGAAGTAAAGGGCATAAAATCGTGATAGGGTACGATACAAGGACTTCAAATAGAATGGTAGAAAATGCAATTACAGCAGGTATCTTACAGTGTGGATGCGATGTAATCCAGCTTGGAATGGTTCCAACACCTGTTGTTGGATATGCAGCTATGAAACTAAAAGCTGATTTAGGAATTATGATAACAGCCTCCCATAACCCTTCCCCTTACAATGGAATTAAACTATGGAACCCAACAGGCATGGCCTATACTCAGGATCAGGAAAGAACGATAGAGAAAATTATCCACGAAAAAGGCTTTTATAAGGTGTCCTGGGAAGATATAGGGAAAATTAAGAATAATACCAGTGTTATTTTTGATTATATTAATGATTTACTGAGCAATATTGATATTAAAGGAAATTTAAAAGTTATCGTTGACTGTGGAAATGGCGCAGGTTCATATATTTCTCCAATGGTTTTAAGAAAGGCTGGCCTGGAGGTTATAACTTTAAACTGTCAGCCAGATGGATTTTTCCCGGGCAGAATGCCTGAACCATCTGAAGCTAACCTATCAGAACTCATGAAAGTAGTGAAAGCAACAGGAGCAGATATTGGGATTGCACATGATGGTGATGCCGATAGAATGATTGCAGTAGATGATAATGGGAAAATAGCTGATTTTGACAAACTTTTAGCACTTGTATCCAGTAAAATTGGCGGAAAAGTAGTAACTACTGTAGATGCATCTTTTTGTGTTGATAAATGCATGGAAGAAGAAGGCGGAGAAGTTGTAAGAACAAAAGTAGGCGATGTGCACGTTGCAGAAGTAATAGTAGAAACTAATGCCTCTTTTGGTGGAGAACCCTCTGGAACATGGATACATCCCGATTTTTGCATGTGTCCTGATGGTATACTTTCTGCACTTAAAGTAATTGAAATTGTTGAAAAAAATGGACCACTTTCTAAACTTTTAGATGAAATACCAAGCTATCCAACCGTGAGGGATAAAATAGAATGTGAGAACATCCAGAAAACATTGATAATGGAAAAGGTTAAGGAAGAACTTCCTGATCGTTTTGAAGATGTAAACGACGTTAATTTTATTGATGGAGTTAGAATTTCTATGAATGATGGAAGCTGGGTTTTAATACGGCCTTCCGGTACAGAATCATATATTAGAATTACTTTAGAAAGTATAACAATGGAAAAGGCCAGAGAAATCAGAAATATTTCCAGAGAATTCATTGAGGGGATTTTATGAGGGGAGTAATTCTTACTGCAGGTGAAAGCACCAGAATGCGTCCCCTGACGTTAACCCGACCGAAGACCATGCTTCAGGTAGGTGGAAAGCCCATACTTCAGTATAATCTGGAAGCATTGAGGGATGCAGGAATTAAAGATATTATAATGGTGGTAGGGTATAAGAAAGAAACCATTGAGGACTATTTTGGAAACGGAACTTCATTTGGGGTTAACATAACCTATATTGTTCAAGAAAAGAGACTTGGAACAGCTCATGCAATAAAATCAGTGCACAGCGTAGTTGATGATGAATTTATAGTTTTAAATGGAGATATAATAGTTGATCCGCGGCTTATTGTGAATTTAATTGCTAATTATGAATCTGAAAATGCTTCATCACTTCTAATGCTTACTGAAGTTGAAGATCCCTCCTCCTTTGGTGCTGTGGAAATAGAAGGGAACATAATAAAGAATATTATTGAAAAACCATCTCCAGAAGAAGCTCCAGGTAATCTCATAAATGCGGGAATTTATGTATTTAATAAAACCATCTTTGAATCTATCAGTAAAACAGAGAAGTCAGAAAGAGGAGAATATGAAATAACAGATTCTCTTAAAATCCAGATAAAGGAAAATAAGAAGGTTATAGGCTTAAAATCAAGGGATAAATGGATAGATATAGGTCGCCCATGGGAACTTCTGGATGTAAATGAACACTTTATAAGTGGTATGAAAGAGAAAATCATTGGAGAAATTGAAGAGGGAGTTACCATACACGGCCCTTTAATCCTTGAAAAAAACAGCATCATCCGTTCTGGAACATACATCTTCGGCCCGGTTTTTATTGGTGAAGGATGTGATATAGGTCCTAATTCTTATTTAAGGAAATGTTCTTATATTGGAAATAATGTAAATGTTGGAAATGCTGTTGAAATTAAAAATTCTATCATAATGGATGGAACTAACGTTAATCACCTTTCCTATGTAGGGGATTCTGTTATAGGTGCTAATTGTAATATTGCTGCAGGTACAAACATTGCAAATTTGCGATTTGATAATAAGAACATTAAAATGAACGTTAAAGGAGAAATATGTGACTGTGGCATAAGAAAGATTGGGGCAGTATTCGGTGATAATGTAAAAACAGGAATAAATTCCAGTTTCAACCCTGGAGTAAAGGTAGGTATAAACTCGGCGATTGGTTCTGGAACTATAATTTACGAGGACATACCTTCAAATACTTTAATTCTTGTAAAACAGGAGTATAAAACCATAAAATATGATAAATAGCTTAGATAATTTCGAAAAACCTACTGAAAACTAATAAAAATGTACAAAAAGTTATGTATAATTAAATATCTTTACTCTGATTGAAGGTTTCTTTTTAAGGGATAGTTATGAGTTCAAAAAAAAGTGTTAAAATATTTGAAGGCGCACAGGTAATAGGAAACGTTGAAATAGATGAAGACAGTTCAATATGGTATAATGCTGTTATTAGGGGAGATATGAGTCCTATAAAAATTGGAAAATACTCTAATATTCAGGATAACTGTGTTATTCATACTTCTTATTCATTTCCAGTTATACTTGGAGATTATGTTTCAGTAGGGCATGCAGCTGTGCTGCACGGATGTGAAATTGGTGATAATACATTAATTGGGATTAATTCTACAGTTTTAAACGGTGCAAAAATTGGTAAAAACAGTATTGTAGGGGCTGGGGCAGTGGTTACAGAAGGGAAAGTGTTTGAGGAAGGAAGTTTAATATTAGGAATTCCTGCAAAAGCTGTAAGAAAACTGAATAATGAAGAAATAAATAGTATTAAAGAGAACGCACTTAAGTACAGAAAAGTAGCACATGGAAAATGAAAGTAAGTTTGATATTCAAAAGTACTACCTGTTTTCCAAAAAGTAAAGGAGAATTGAAGTTATGGTAAAGGTGAAAAAAATCATAAAAGAACTTGATCCTTACGTTCCTGGCAGGTCAATTGATGAAATAGCAGATAAATATGGTGTTAACAAGAACAGTATAATAAAACTTGGATCAAATGAAAATCCGTTGGGTGCATCAAAAAAAGCAGTGGACGCTATAATTAAAACTGCTAAATCAATACACCAGTATCCTGAATCTAATTTAGAATATTTAAAAGATAAAATAGCAAAATATGCTGGTGTTCAAGCTTCTAATATAATTATAGGTGGGGATGGGGCTGATGAAATTCTCGATGTCCTTGGGAAAACATTGATAGAACCTGGAGACGAGTTTATAGTTCCCATTCCCTCGTACATGTATTATGAATTCATATTAAAAATCCATGGTGCAGTTCCAGTCTATGCCAGATGGGATGTAGAAGAAAATAAACTTGATGTGCAATCAGTTTTAGATGCGGTATCTTCAAAAACAAAGATAATCTTTTTATGTACTCCAAATAATCCCACCGGCGGCTTAATAGATAAAGAAGACATTAAAAGAGTGCTTGAAAGCACAGATGTACTTGTTGTTGTTGATGAGGCATATTTCGAATTTGGAGAAGTTGATAATATAGATCTGCTTGAAAACCACGATAATTTATTAATACTTCGAACTTTTTCAAAGGTTTTTGGACTTGCAGGGATGAGGATAGGTTATGCTATTTCCAATACCGAGTTTATTGAGAATATGCACCGTGTAAAACCAGTTTTCAGTTTGACAAAGCTTTCATACGTAGCAGCACTTGCAACACTTGATGATGAAGAGTATATTAAAAAATCCATTGGAACAGGAATAGAAAGCAGAAAATATCTCTATAAAAACATGTCAAAATTTAATAAACTTCATGTTTATCCTTCTAAAGCGAATTATCTTCTTGTTAATGTTAGAAAAACTGGAATGAATTCCCATGAATTTGAAGACATGCTTTTAAAGAGAGGAATTATAGTAAGAAACTGTAACTCCTTTAAGGGGCTGGATGAGTACTGGATAAGGGTGAGTGCAGGTACAATAAAAGAAGATAAACGTTTTATTGAAGTATTAAATGACGTGATTGATTAGGTAGAATAAATGATAATATGTGAAATGATTATATCCTCCCTGGAATATCCAGAAAAAATCTCTCTTGTTATCTTTACTGGAGGATGCAATCTAAAATGTCCATACTGCCATAACCCAGAAATAATAGACGGAGGAAAACCAGTAGAAAATACAGAAATTATAAATAGAATTGAAAATTCACTGGATTTTATAGATAGCGTTGTAATAACCGGCGGAGAGCCACTTATACAGCATGAAGATATTGAAAAAATTTTTAAATTCTGCAAAAAGAAGGGGTTAAAAACTAAACTTGACACAAATGGATGCTTTCCTCTAAGACTTGAAAAAATCATAAAATTACTGGATTACGTAGCACTGGATGTTAAGGCACCATTCAACAAATACAAAGAAATCATTGGTTCTCCCATTGGAGAAGAAGTAAAAAAAAGCATGGAAACCTGTATAAAAGCATGTGTTTACCTTGAATGCAGGACAACCTATGTACCCTATTTACTGGAAACTGAAGATGTAACCAGGATTGCAAAGAATATAAATGCTGATATGTATACACTGCAGCAATTTCGGGATAAGATTGTACTTAATAAAGAGCTTTACGGTACCACAGTTCCTTCAAGGGATGAACTTAAAAAAATAGCAAAAATGGTAAGCCCATTTCAAAAAAAGGTAAAAATAAAAACAGCAGAATTTGGGGAAGAAATAATATATTAAAGAGGATTTTTGAAGCAAAAAGGAGATGTAAATCAAAATTCTTTAAATAGTATGTTTTTTATGAATGGAGGTTAAAATGCCCATATTATTATTTGGAAGCGATCATCTTGAACTTATAACTGGGAAAAAGACTACAACAATCCGAAAATTATGGAAAAAACCGTTATCTTCAGGAGATCGCCTGCACTGTTACTGGAATCTTGTTTCCAAGGAACGTGAAAAGCTCTTTGAAGCAGAGGTAACAGGTGTGGAAATAGTTAAATTTAAAAATATCATTAAAGATAATCAGTTTGCACAGGAAGAAGGTTATAAAAACGCTGCAGAACTTGAAAGAGAATTTAGAAAGATGCATGGTGATGATACTGAAGACGACTCTTTATTCCAGATAATAAGATTTAAAAAATACCCTGTTGAAGAATAGGAGGGTGAAAAGATTGATGAAAAAGCAATGATAACTAAAAGAGCAGATATACTATTTGATTCAGGTAGATGCAGTGATTCTGTAATGTGTTATGATGCAGCACTTAATTTTGATCCAGATGATGTTTATCTTCTAAATAAAAAAGGAGATAATCAGACCAGGCTTGGCAGGTTTGATGAAGCAATTGAAAATTACAATAAAGAGGCTGTCCAATAATTAGATCTTTTGTGAAATAAGATACTTATTTTTTAATATAGAGCCGCCGAAAATCTCTGATTTTCGGGCAATCAAAATTCTTTGAATTTTGAAAGTCCTATTTGAGCTTATTTTTATTAGGATTTTGATTTATGAGACAGCCTCATTTGTTGATTTATTTTCATCATTAAAAAAAATATAATAATTAAATCCAATATTGTAGAAAAATAAGAGTTTTAAAGGGTAAATTCGCCAAAGTGGAACTATAAATCCTTAGAAGAAGCCTTATATAAAACCGCTTCTAACTTATCAAGAGCTTTACTGACCTGTTTATCAAATTCTATGAGTTTATTAGCCAATCCCCTAAAGTAGGGCGCATAAACCTTATAATACATTAATCTGTCAGGATCTATGCTGTTTTTTATAAGTTCGGATCGTATTTCATGCACTTTTTCTTGAATAGCCGGATACATTATATCATCAGGATATTCACCTAAAAATATGCCGTCTGCACAGTTTTCAAATGCAAACATAATGTGTTTAGGCATCAAACGATTTATTGATGAGATTCTAATGATTCTAACTGATTCCGGATAGGATATCCTGTTTATCCCCATATTGTCAGAGGCTACATAACCTATATAATCAACAAATGCCAGGATCCTTTGCTCATCATCTTTTTTATCCTTTAACATGCCGTAAATCATGGCATGGATTTGGGCATCTGTCTGGCCCATTATTTCAACTGCATTGTGCTCACATTTTGAAATACATATCCCGCAGCCAGTACAGGATACTGGATCAACCGACATATGTTCATCATACATGTAAATGGCCTTATATTTACATGCACTTATGCAGTTCCCGCACATGCTGCATCTGGAATGATTAATTTCTGCAATTGTGGGTTCAATTTCTAACCCGCCGTTTATAATCTCTGAAACCTTAGAAGCAGCCGCATTTGCCTGTGAAACACTTTCTGTAATGTCTTTTGGTCCCTGCGCAGTTCCGCAGACATAAATTCCTTCCACATCAGTAGTAACTGGTCTTATTTTTGGATGTTTCTCCTTTATAAATAAATCTTCAGTAAGTCCAACATTTAATGTTTCTGCTACCTTTAATGTTCCCTCTGATGGCTCCATTGCTTCAGATAAAACAACTATATCAGTTTCTATATCCGTCAGTTCACCATTCAGTGTATCTTCTACTCTTACAACAAGATTATCGCCTTTGTTGAATATTTCTCCTGGACGACCCCTCAGTAGTTTAACTTCCTTTGATTGAACATATCTGAAGTAGTTTTCATACATTCCTGGAGTTCTCATGTCAGTGTAACAGATGATTATTTCAGTATCTGGATAATAATGTCTTATAAAGCTTGCATGCTTTAATGCTACCATACAGCAGACTTTTGAGCAGTAACGTTTGCCTTCTGGTTTGTCGTCCCTGGAACCTGCACATTGAATCATTACCACTCTTCCAGGTATTTTACCATCTGAGGGCCTGAGTAATTTACCATTTGTGGGTCCATTCACCCCCATTATCCTTGCAAGTTCCATTTGAGTTATTACATCTTCATATCGGCAATATCCATATTCAGGACGTTTTTTAAGATCAAATCCTTTATGTCCTGTTGCTATAACCACTGATCCCGCATCAAGTGGTATAAGCTCCCTCTTCATTTTAAGGTTAATGGCGTTCATTGCACAGACTTTTACACATTTGCCGCATTTAATACAGTTTTCTTTGTCAATTGTATAAGCATCCGGCACTGACTGAGGGAAAGGCTTGTATATCGCTTTTCTCATCATCAATTTTTCATTCCATTCATTGGGAACATCAACTGGACAAACTTCAGTGCAGTTACCGCACGCAGTACATTTATCCTCCTTAACATAGGTCGCTTTTCTTTCAACAAGCAAATTAAAGTTTCCAGTTTTCCGTATCGATGATTTAAGCTCTGCATTAGTGATTATATTGATGTTTTTATGCTGTACAGCTTCATTTATAAGCGGATTGAAAAGGCATAGTGCACACTCTTCTGCAAGCTTTTCTGGGGAGAAAACCTTACCGATTTTTATCATATTTCCCCCGACAGTGGGGCTTTTTTCAATTATATGTACTTTAATGCCCTGCTTTGCAAGTGAAAGTGCTGTGGTAATTCCAGAAATTCCTCCACCAATTACAGCAGCGCTTTTTTTGGTTTTTCGAATTATTGTATCCAGAGGCCGGGCATATTTAACTCGTTCAATAGCTGCATTTGTAAGAGATATTGCTTTATCTGTGGCTTTATCCACATCAGAATGTACCCATGAACACTGCTCTCTTATGTTGGCCATTTCAAGGAGATATGGATTTAAAGGAGCTACATGATTTCTAAAAGTTTTTTCATGAGTAATTGGGGAACAGGCTGCAATCACAGCCCTATCCAGTTCTTCTTCAAGTATAATATCTCTGATATTTTTTTGACACTTTATAGAACAGAGGTTTTCAAATTCCTTAACTACTTTAGCATCAATTGATGAACTGAGTCTTTCAATATCCACAGTATCAGAGATATTTCCTCCACATTTACATAAAAAAACACCGATGTCAATACTGCTTTTTGGTGCATATCTTGAAAAGTGACCATTATTCACATTTATACCTCAAAGCAAGAGTTAATTTGTTTTATTTTATCTAAAACAGGTTCTACAGGAACTGTATGTGTTTGAACTCCCACTACTCTGTAAGGGTCAGCTCCAAGTGCAAGAGCTAAAAACTGGGAAATATTAAGGCATACTATATTAAACTCAACTTCCAATGACTCTCCAATTACTTTCTGGTTTCTATCAAACTGCAGCTGGCAGTTTGGACACATGTGAAGTAAAATATCAACTTTATTCTCCTTTAAACTTATTAATTTTTCAGAAGTTACCAAAAATGACAGTTCTTTATTCATGTAACGCTGCCTGAAACCATTACCACATGTACTGGTTTTACGATCATACCACTCTACAATTTCAACACCACATGCCCTCGCAAGGGTCTCAATAACCATCGGATCTCTTACATTTCCAATTGTGTCATTATGATGCACTTTACAGTAATGACAGGCATGATGGGAAGCTACTCTAAATCCTGATAGATCTATTTCAACAAGATCCTCAATTTCTCCTGCCTTATTAAACAGAATTTCAGCAACGTGAAAAATATTATCCCTTGAATCCATGTCTTCTGCATTATATGTTAAATCAGGGATATTTGAATCTTCAAAAATCTTATTTATCCTGTTTCTAACATCGTCCTTTTTATTTAAGATATTTGCTGATTTTTTAAGTATAGCATAACATGTAGCGCACAGCGTGGCTAAATTTTTATGACCTTCTTCCCTTGCAATTCCAAAATTTCTTGCTGCAAGTGCAGAAGTTGAAAATTGGTCAAATAAATCCGCATAATGCCCTAAACCAGTGCAGCAGGACTGCTTTTCACTTGTGATGTATTCAATTCCTAATTTATCAAACAGAAATTTAGTCGATGATTCAACGCCAGGATATTCAACATTTACAAGGCAGCTTTTAAAGAGTAAAATATCCTTATCTGGTATTTTCTTCATCCCCCACCCCGCCTTATTATTTCTAACCTTTTTTTGAATCCAGATCTTTTTAAAATCTCATTAATATCATTTATTTCCTTTTTGGGTAGTAATATATGTCCAAGACCTAATTCTTCCCTTATATCCTCTAAACTAACCTTTAATTCCAGCCATTCTTTTCCATAATCTTTCACCAGATCATCAAAGAAATTATTAGGTATTGCTCCAAGCCCGAATTCAAGGAAACTATCTCCGTACGCCGAAAAGGGAGCTACTTTAGATTTTCCTTTACCTTCATCAATTGCTTTTTGCCTTATTATTTGATTTATTTCACAGGCACTGTTGTTTACAGGGCATACACTGTGACAGGTGTAGCAGTAAAAACAATTCCAGATTATATCATCTAAAATTAAGCTTTCATCGTTGTCCAGTGCTCTTTTAACTATTTTCCTTGGATCGTAATCTGTGTGCCTTGCTGCAGGACAGATAGATGTACACATACCACACTGGATGCATTTAAGAATTCCAAGATCCTCTGATGCTTTTAAGTTATTAATAATTATTTTTGCAAGTTGAAGAGTATTTTCACCTATTTTAAGGGTTTTCATCCTGTTTGTACACCGTATATTAAATTAAATTATTAAGCAGGAAAAATTGATATTAATATAATTGACCCTCTTAGTATATATATTAATAGTCTGGGCTCTGTCAAAAACTTGAGGGTTGAGTGTCAAAAACCTTTATCTGATTTAGGATTTCTTTTCTGATGTTTATTCGTGACATTGCGCCTTTTTTAATCTTCATTATCC
>Ga0136715_1000178_pt1 | contig 13129 bp, 16 predicted proteins | sample SedPBSmetaG_FD_104916 | JGI IMG/M metagenome (GOLD analysis project Ga0136715, IMG submission 104916) | Freshwater sediment bacterial and archeal communities from Indian Creek, Illinois, USA to study Microbial Dark Matter (Phase II) -... | ecosystem: Environmental > Aquatic > Freshwater > Creek...
ACGTGGAGGATCACAACTTCTATATCGAGCACTGGTTCCACGGTGTCTTCTGGCAGAAAATGCGCCAACTGGCGCAGATCTTCGTTAACCATGGCTTCTTCAACGACGTGGAAGAGATCTGGTACCTCAACCGCTTTGAACTGCAGCAGGCGCTTTACGATCTGGTAACATCCTGGGCCACGGGGGTAAAGCCACGCGGTCCTTCCTATTGGCGCTCAGAAATTGACTGGCGCAAAGATATCATTGAAAAATTCCGCCAGTTCTCCCCGCCGCCTGCCGTGGGCGTTACGCCGGAAGTGATCAACGAGCCCTTCACCATCATGCTCTGGGGTATCACCACGGAGTCCGTCAATGCATGGCTTGATGCCGGCAGCGTGGCGCTGGAAGATATGACGGAGCTGAAAGGATTCCCCGCCTCATCGGGGGCTGTGGAGGGGATTGCCCGCGTGATCCGGAGCCCCGAGCAGCTTAACGAGCTGCAGGCCGGAGAGATTCTCGTTGCCACTACCACGTCACCAAGCTGGACGCCCATTTTCAATAAGATTGGTGCCGCGGTCACCGACGTGGGCGGCATTATGTCCCATGCAGCCATTGTCTGCCGCGAGTACGGCCTGCCCGCTGTCGTGGGTACGGGAATGGCATCATCCGTAATCAAAACCGGTCAGAAGCTGCGCGTGGACGGGGATAAAGGCACGGTTACCCTGATTAAGGATTAGTAAACGCTTGCCTGTTCGTTGACGGAAGAAAGCCGGGGGACATTCGCCCCCCAGGGTTTGTGCCCCGGCATCACCTAAGAGCGAGATTTTAAAACAAGCTGTTTTTTCTAAAGGGGGGTTAGAATAATGAGCAAGGAAAATAACAATTTATTATGGCTGCATGAACTTTCTAAAGATGATCCCATGATCGCAGGCAGAAAGTGCTGTCATCTGGGGGAGATGTTGAAGGCAAAAATGCCGGTGCCTCCGGGGTTCGCTTTGACCCTCAGGGCTTATGAAACATTTTTAACGGTCAGCGGCGCTAAAGACACTGTTCTGCAGCTATTGGATAAGCACAAACGGGAATTGATGACGAACGTGGCTAAATTTGAAGAAGTTAGCTCCTATATCATCAATGATGTTATCCTTAACAAGGAGATGCCCGGAGCGCTAAAAGAAGAGATTGCCCTCTATTACAGCCAGTTATGCGACACCTGTGGGAGCGCCGATACCGCCGTGGCCGTCAGATCCAGCGGGCCTGTGAGCATGCCCGGGCAGTTTGACACTTTTCTCAACGTTTGTGGATATAAGAGTTTGTTAAACCATGTGATCAGGGTCTGGGCCAGTTCGTTCAACGCCAGGGCCATGGCTTACCGGCTGCAGCGCGGCTTTGCTCTGGAAAGCTCTCCTATCGGCGTGGCCGTTTTAAAAATGGTCAATGCCGGGTGCTCCGGCGTAATGTTTACCATTGATCCGTTAAACGGCGACCCCTCGCGCATCTTTATCGAAGGGAGCTGGGGCTTGGGAGAGAGCCTGGTGAGCGGGCAGGTCACGCCCGACAAGTTTGTGCTCGACAAGGTGACCATGGAGATTGCGAAAAGAACCATCTGTGACAAAGCAGTGGAGCTGGTGCGCGGCCCGCAGGGGGACGTGATCCTCAGGGACGTTCCCGCGGAAAAGCGCAACATTGCCTGTCTCAGTAACGAGGAAATCCTGGAACTGGCCCGTGTCGGCAAGCTCATTGAGAAACATTACGGCGTGGCACAGGACATCGAATGGGCGATCGACGACGACCTGAAGTTTCCCCATAATATCATCATCCTGCAGACGCGGCAGGAATCCATCTGGACCAAAAAGACGAAAGCTCGCGTGACGCCCAAGGGCAGCGCTACGGAGCTTATCGCCCGCGGCCTGGTGCAGGGGGTCCGGGTGCGTTAATTAATTAGACGGAAGCAGCGTGACCATGGGAATCGTCCCTGTGGTCACGCTGCTTTATCAATATTCCCCCCGCAGCAATCTGTTTACTTTCTCCCGGATAAAAGGGATAAGCTGCCCGTTGATCACAGGGGTCTCTTCCTGCCAGCCGCACCAGTCACCGCAAAGAGAGCCATATAAATCACCGCAACCCCGTTCAAAGAAGAGGGAGTAGCCGGGATTGACGCGCGGAGCCAGCTCCCGGAGATGGGCAAGCATTGCATCGCGCTCCGTTTCGCTCAGCATCTGGAAAATAATCACCACATTCGGGCTGCCTTTGTCGCTGCTGCCCATTCGTCCCCGTATACATGTTTCCGCTGCAGCGGGAGGGGGTTCTTCCTCCAGCAGGCATAAAAGCTCCACGCATTCTTCCATCTTCCCAAATATTACCACTACCTTCCAGCAGTTCAGGGGATTTTGCAGCTTAATGCTTTGCGGCTCTTTCTTCAGTTGCTCGTAAAGACACTCCAGGCAGGGCAGGCAGCGTACGTAGATATGCTTTTTTGTCTCTTCAAGGCGGGGATGATTCTCAAAACTCATCCAGTAGCCCTTGTTGATGTCCCTTCTACTTCCCGCAAAAATCTCCATCGATTACTCCCTGTTTTGCGACAAGGGACCGCCCTTGGCTGTCGCATTTTTGAACGCTGCCGTCCGTTGTTTATCCGGAACGGTCAAGACCGTTCCCTACATGGCCGGCGGCAGATGCTCAAGGGCGGCAGGCAGATATTTCAGTTTTTCCAGCACCAGGTCTGGTTTTTCCTGTAAAAGCATCTCCGCCGTATCCTGTCCTCCCATTACAATGCCGATTTTAACTCCGGCACTGCGTGCGGCAAAAAGGTCCGCAAGGCTGTCGCCGATATGCATGGTTTCGTCCGGCCCGGCCCCGGCCCAGGCCATGGCTTTTTGGATCCCCCAGGGATCGGGTTTTAAGCGGGGCATATCGTTGCGCGTCAGCACAAGACCAAAGCTGCCTGAAATGCCAAATTCATTGAGCATCCCGTTAATGGCTTTACCTCCAACATTAGAAACAAGGGTCAGCTTGTAACCCTTTAGCGCCTGCAGCGTTTCTTCCAGCCCCTCGCAGGTATTCCAGCGCGACGCGGCATCGAGATCATAACGGTCATAGAGAGCGTCAATCAAGGTAAGGAGGGATCCATCCCCAAAGCCCCACTGTGAACTCTTTTCCTGTATAAGGTTGTAAATGCCGGCATAATCCAGGCCGGCAAAGGACGCCGGAATATTTTTTGCCTGCAGCAGGGCGGTTGTCTCCGTCACAGCTCCCGCAAGATCCCATTGGAAATCTACCATGGTCCCTTCCCAATCCAGCGTGATCAGTTTCATCCCGGCTCCCTCTTTGATCTTAATAATCTATCCTATAATTTCCACGAGCTCGGCCACATTTCCCAGTATGGCCCCGGCCCCTTCTTTGCTTAGTGTCTGCACTGTGCCTGTACCCGTAAGCACTCCCACGGTAATGAGCCCCGCTGCTTTTCCCCCGGCTATGTCGCAGGGGGAATCCCCCACACATAGAGTATACTTTGCTTCTGCCGCGAGTTGTTCCAGGCAGCGGAAAAATGGTTCGGGATGGGGTTTTTTCTTGGCTGCATCATTGCGTGTAATCACCGCGGCAAAAATTTCGGCCGGATCCAGTCCCGCCCTGCTGAAAAGATCCATCTTTTTGATATAAAAGGAGGATGTCACCACACCAATCCTGATACCCTTATCCCTTAACTGCAGCAGCAGCTCTTTTACTCCCGGGAAGAGACTTACCTCCTCTTCATAACGACGCTGCCAGATTTCTTCAAATACATCCATAATCTGTTTTTTTAGTTTATCCCGCTCATCCTCCGACACATTTCTACCGGTTATCTCCTCCCATCCTTCCCAAAAACCCAGACCATCTCCCATAAACGCATTAAAGCTTTCACGCTGTGGGGGTTGCACTCCCAGGCGGAGGCAACCTTCACATAGCATGTTGTAGTAAAGATCCACAGAATCCATGAGCGTGCCGTCCAGGTCAAAAATAATTGCCGCGGGACGTGTAAATTTCTGTGGCAGGGGAAGAGATAATTCCAGCAGGGAACCGTCTCTGATGCCCGGGATTTTTTTAAAGATAACAGGGGCGATGATCTCGATTGTATCATCATAATAATCATCCACCATGGGGTATATAACGGCTGAGCTTATGCCATTGACGGTAAGGGGCAGCAGCCTGGCCTCGCAGAAGTCTTTCGCCTCTGTGGGTGGGATAATCCTATTTCCCAGGCTCATAGCCGTACGTCTAATCATTCCAAATGTAGCTTTGTCCACCTTCAGGTTTAAAGTTCCCGGATATGGTTCAAAACCGGTAAAACTGCGGCATTGTTCTTTAACCCAGTCAATCTCCATGAAGCCGCTTGCTTCACCCCGGCCGCTGTAAACTTCTCCCTTAAATTTTAACTCCGGCGTTTTCTCCATTATGAAAAGACCACCTTTAGCTGTTAATTAAAGTTCTACATCGCAATGTTTTCTCCCCGTCCGGCCAGGTGTTGCAGATCAATACCCCGTAATGCCAACCAATTTCCTGTTTCTCCCAGCACAACCAGCGGACGGTGTTTTAACAGGGCAGGCTTGCTTACGCCCAACATGAACATGGCCTGCCTCAGCTGTTGCTGCCAAAGCTGCAGATATGCCAATACCGCTTCTCTGCCTCCTTGATAATAGCTACGCACCAGAGGCCCGGCCACGCCGGCAAGGGAAGCACCCAGGGCCAGGGCCTTTGCCGCATCAAGCCCGCTGCGCATGCCGCCTGAGGCTACTATCTCCGGCACTGCCGCGTCGGTATTATCCCCCTTGGCGGCAGATGCCACAACCTCCAACAATGACACAGCCGCCGGCATGCCCCAGGAGAAAAACGGCGGTGCGCCGGCATCGCTTTTCCTCGCGCTCTCGATACGAATGAAATTGGTTCCGCCGCCGCCGCCCGTATCCAGTACAGCCACTCCCGCTGCCCGCAGCAACCGGGCTTGCTCCCCCGCAATACCAAAGCCCACTTCTTTAATGATTACCGGTACGGGAGATAACTTCACCACATCCATGATGTTTTGCAGAAAACCGGAAAAAGAAAGGTCTCCCTCCCCGGCCCGCATCATCACCTCCTGGGGTGCATTCAGGTGGAGCTGCAGTGCATCGGCCCTGATCATCTCCACGACAGCAAGACAATGCTGCGGCTGAGCCCCGGCACTCAGGTTGGCGGCAATAAATCCATCGGGGTTTTCTTCCCGCACCACCGTAAAAGTATGGCGCAGCGTCCGGTCTTCCAATGCGGCAGTCATGGAGCCCACAGCCATAGGTATGCCCGTCTGGCGCGCCGCGTATGCCAGGGCGCGGTTAAGCTCCTTCGCCTCCGCCACGCCGCCGCTGATGGCATTAATGAAGAAGGGAGCAGCCACACTCCGGCCTAAAAAAGAAGAAACGGTGCTTACTTCCTCAAAGTCAAGTTCCGGCAGGCAGTTGGGAACAAAATGGATATCAGCAAAACCTGTGGCTAGCGGCCCGTCATCCATGAGGCGTACCAGATTGAGGTGGTCCAATTTCCGTTTGCGGCGCATTTGCCTCTGCCTCTCTCTATCAGGAGTTTGATGTCAGATATTGGAGGTTAGCACGGCATTAACAATTTTATCGCTTTAGTTCTTCGATCAGCCGTTCGAAAATGGAGGAGCAGCTTTCTTCAATACTCCTGATTCCCTCCGGTGAAATATTGTCAACATGAATTCCCACAGTAACAACGGTATTACGCTGCAGTGCGGCAGTCAGCATCAGGGCGAGCCTGCGAGCCAGCTCATCTTCCTTGTGCCCAACCATAGCAAAAACTGATGCCGTGGCACTGACGGCCTGCGGATTTTCCAGGCTGGGACGGGGGATGCCCACGGCCACCGCTCCCACATGTGGTTTGTCACCACCCGAAACGATCACCACGAGATCGTCCCCGGCGGTAAAGGCATCGGCACGGACCTGGTAGGGCATTTGCCCTTCGCTCAAAGAAAGAAGCCTCTTCTCCTCCATATCAACCCCTCTTTATTTGCTTGTCTTGTATGGGCAATAAATTCTTTCCCATGATTTTATTTATTATTCCACTTTTACGAATATTGTTCCTGCCATCATCACGAGTTTTTTTATGATGTGCTTCTACTTCATAAAATGTCAAAAAATTGACCCCCTTACCTTCTGACCGACTTACCATACACATATTAGGCATGCAAAAGAACAAATATGGCAGACAGTTAATCGCTGCCAACCCGCAAATTGTTGATCCCAGCCTGATTTGTGTGAGCTTTAAAACTTGGTTTAAAAAACTCATTGACAACGTTTAAAGCTCCTGAATATAATTGGCGAAAAGGAGCCTTATAAGGTGAAGATCGGCTCCAGCGTATTTAATATGAGGGAATTATCCGGTGCCATAGGGGATATGGGCACCCTTTTACCCCTGGCCGTCGGCTATTTTGTGGTCTGCGGGCTTGATCCCGCGGGCCTGCTGGTGATGATGGGCCTTGCCAATATTGCCACCGGCCTTGTTTACGGGCTGCCCATGCCCATCGAGCCGATGAAAGTACTGGCTATCGCAGCTATTGCCCAGCAGTGGTCCCCCTCCATGGTCTATGCTTCGGCCTTTGCCATGGGTATAGTCTGGCTTTTTTTCGGTCTCACAGGAATCATGACCTGGTTCGCCAAAATTATCCCCCACTCTGTCATCCGCGGCATCCAGGTGACGTTGGGCATTATGCTGGCCCTGCAAGCCTTAAAAATGCTCTCCGGCTGGTGGATGCTCGGCCTTATCTCCCTCCTCGTGGTAATAGCCCTGCGCCAAAACCGCTACGCCCCCGGAGCCATAATCCTGGTGCTGATGGGAATCGGTCTCATGCTATACCGGGGGGACCTGCAGGGAATAAAGCTAATCGGCTTTCAGTTGCCCGCAATAACGCTCTTCACGCCTGCGGAAATATGGCAGGTCATGCTGCTGGCGGGCTTCGCCCAAATCCCCCTTACCGCAACCAATGCCGTAATCTCCACATCATCGTTAATCAGTACGTACTGGCCCGATCGGCACGTCAGCGAGCGGAGACTCTCCTTAAATATGGGCATAATGAACCTGCTGTCTCCTTTTTTTGGTGGGATGCCCCTTTGTCACGGGGCCGGGGGACTGGCGGGACAATACTACTTCGGGGCGCGGACGGGCGGGACAAATATCCTGGAAGGGCTGATTGAAATAACCCTGGGGTTGTTCTTTGCCTCATCCATCGCCTTTATCTTTGCTTCTTTCCCCACCGCGATCATCGGCGCCATGATGTTAATGGTTGGCATAGAGATGTTCAAGTTTGCCAGGGATGTCCCTTTGAAAGCAGATTTTGGCGTCATGGCAGTTACCGTTGTGCTTTCCCTTTTCACAAATATGGCAATTGGTTTTCTGGTTGGCGTGGCATTCTGTTATTGCCTGAATGCTTTGCTGAAAAAATATAAACGTGGGGAGAAAAAAAATGTTTCATGAGATCGCGGGCAATCATCCCGCGGCGGATACGCATAAACACCGGCCCGTCAAATACAGATTCAGCAGCAAAAGAAATTGTGTGTGCTTGAGCAAAAACGGTCCGGAACATTTGGTGGTTAAAGTATATGCGCAACCCGGAACAAATTTAAAAAAAGAAAAAGAAATGCTGCTTGAACTTAAAAAAAGAGGGGTTGCCGTACCCCGCATTGTTGAAGCTGATCACGAAAGTATCACCATGGAATATCTGGATGGCCCCCTTTTGCTCGATATATTTGAGCAGCAGGAGAAATTGGCCGGCTCGCAGGGCAAATCATTGGCTGAACCCGTTTATCTAGCCATTCACAGTCTTTGCCGCTGGCTAATGGATTTCTATGATGCCGCCAGGAACATAGGCGGTGAGCAAATTATCCTGGGTGAAGTTAACTTCAGGAACTTTATCATCAAGGAACAAATTTTCGGTATTGATTTCGAGCAGTGCCGACACGGCCAGATTGAGGAGGATATCGGTAAGCTCTGTGCTTTTGCCCTCACCTACTCGCCACCTTTCACCCCCTGGAAGATCGCTGCGGCAGGAGAACTCTTTAAGATTTTGTGCGGAGAGCTGAACCTTGATAAGGAGAGGGTAAGGAAAGAAATATTGAAAGAACTGCTGGCAATAGCCATGCGAAGAAATTCTATGCCGGAAATGCTTCAATCAATGATCGAATTATTTTTGCACAGCAGTACGGAGTTTAAATGAAAAAGGGGAGCAAGGTTCTCCCCTTTTTAGGTTTTTCCTTATGCCTGGCGCAGCCGGGCTTTATTCTTTAATAAACATTACCGATGTTGCCTTGATCAGGGCGGTTAGCTCATCTCCCTGCTTGATCTGCAACTCATCCAGGGAGCCCTTGGTAATGACGCCCACAATCCTGTTACCGTTGCCGATATCCACTTCCACCTCTGTCGTTACTGTGCCGGGAAGAATGTTGACCACTTTGCCCTTCAGTTTGTTTCTGCCGCTGATTTTCATGGGACTGTGCCTCCTCGTAATTCATGCATAACATATATGCTTTCATTAGTATGGCATATCTTTTTGCATAATGCAAGATAGAAGCAGTTATTATCATGTTGAGCTAACCGCTGATGAATGGATTGACGGCTATGATACCTTCATATGATTGATTTGGCTGGAGATCTTCTGTCCAAATATTCCTGCAACCCATTTCCTTTGCGCTGCAAATAATCATGGCGTCCCAGAAGGATATTTTATGGCGCTGCTGAATATAAATGGCTTCCATTACACTTTTAAGTTCCGGTTTATGCAGACGCCACCGGCCATAATCATCGATAATGCGCACTGTTTTCAGCGGCGCAAGGGGGTAGGGAATTTTCTGCGTCAGGTTAACATAAAACTCCTGCAATACCTGGATACTCAAGCATCCCATGCCCGAATCCCATAGTTTTGAGACCAACTCCAAGGCGCGCTGGTGTTTTTCCGCACTGCTCACATCATATGCATAAATCAGAATGTTTGTATCCACAAACTGGAGCTCGTTTTCATCCGGCATGTAAATCTTCTCTCGTCCAGGTTATTTTCCCTTCTACCCCCAGGTTGAAACCATTTTTCATCGCAGCAAGCTGTCTCCCTTTTGCCTTATTATAGGTTTCGTCCTTTTCAACAATATCCTCCAGGGTTTCTGCCAGGAGGCGGGAAAGGGATGTTTGCCTGTTAACAGCGATATGTCTTGCCTTTATTAAAATGTTTTTGGGTACCGATATGGTAACATTTTGTTTTTCCATTGGTTTTCACCTCCACATAAAAAGTGTAACACAGTTTTTGTGAAAGAGCAAGTCTGCAATGCCTGCGAAAAAAATGGAGGTCTAGTGGACTTCTATTCATGGATTCTTTAGGGCCGGTTCGTGTGAAATTCTTCCTTCACTTCAATGCTGATCTCTGCGTTTTTCCGGTATCCCTCCAGTTCCCCGACCACTCCCAGGACAGCATTGCGGAGAAGCTTCTGCACGAACGGCACCATGGTTATATCCCTGCCATTCACACAGAGGCGGATTGCCGGCCGGTCCAGAATACATTCGCTGCGCAGGCTTTCCCCCTTTAAGATGCGCGCACACAGTTCCCGGCAGGTATAGCCGCAGGCCTGGCAGCAGGCCGGATCCATGTCCGGCAGTCTGCGGAATATTTTTTCCTCCACCAGGTCTGTTATCAGCTGAGTCTGGTTGATGGCATTGATCACGGGAATACCGCGGTACTCCTTCATTTCATTGGAAAGGACGCCGGAGATGGCAAAGACTGTCCCGTCCAGTCTTTCATCCACTTCAGCCGTGGTATGGGCAGTAATGATTTTGGGGGCACAGGTCTTCGATACACCCTCCATGACTACAAAATCATGGTCGTAATAACTGAGGATCTGTTCCAGGGACAGGGCTACAGGAAAAAGCAGGTCTGTCTCAAAATATCCCCTGGCTGTAACCAGCAACGACCCGGCTTCTTTGTGCCGATGGGTATTGCTTCCTTCCAGGTCAATGACAAAGTCTTCAAAATGGATTTCCTTAATGGAACCCACACGATGACGCCGGCGGGTCAGCTCCCAGATCAGGTTCTCCACAGTGGTTGTTTTGCCGGATTTGGTTATGCCAATTACAGAAAAAATGCGCACGTAGCACCTCCTGGTTTAGGGAAAAATGATGAACCATGCCGTGCCTGCCAGCACCAGACCGCTGGCAGCCATCACATAATAATCCGGAGCAGCAAAGGTCAGCGTCCGGTAACTGGTCCGGGTAGGATATGCCCTGAATGCCCGCAGCTCCATGGCCATGGATAGCTCCCGTGATTTTATCAGCACACTGGCAATCATGGGCATCAGCAGATATGCATAGGTTTTGAGGCGGCGAAGCAAGGGGATCCGTTTCAGGTTGACTCCCCGCAATTGGATCGCCGTCATCATATCCATTATCTCTTCCTGCAGCAGCGGCAGGAAACGGATAGCCACGGAAACCATAAAAGCCAGTTCATACGGCACCTTCCACTGCACCAACCCCTGAATGATCGCCCGGGAATGGGATGAGAGCATCACCAGGGCTGATGTCATAATAATCAAAAAGCGGATAATGGTATGACCACCCATGAAAAGACCCGCATCCGATACAAGGACGTATCTGTCCACAGCAAGCAGCGGCTCTCCCTCTGCGGAAAAAAGGCTCTGGATGATCACCATGGCCAAAAAGAGCCACAGGAAATACTTCCATTTCTTGAACACTCCGGCCATGCTGCTGCCGACCAGCAAACATGCGGCAGCTGACAGCACGAACAGGAAAGCAAGGATAATCAGATCGCGGGTCCAGACAGCCAGGCTGGAGATGACCAGCACCATCACCAGTTTGGAGCGGGGATCAAGCGACAGCCCGGTCTTCAATAATTTTTCCTCCTTCCAGCCGGATCAGGCGCTGGGCATGCCGCTGCACCAAAGCTTTGTCATGGCTGATGATCAGCATGCCGGTACCGGATGCGACAAGCCGCTTTAGGATTTCAGAGAGGTCTTTTCTGCGCAGTTCATCCAGTCCGGTGGTCGGCTCATCGAAGATGAAATATTCCGGCTCATTGACCATTACCGCAGCAATGGCCAAGCGTTGTTTCTCACCGCGGCTCAGCTGGAACGGAAAATCCTCCGCAAAATCCTGCAGCTGAAACCGTTCCAGCAAATGCTTCACCCGCTCACAGCTGCCATCCTCTTTTTTTCCCATCAGATCCGCTACGAAAGACAGCTCTTCCCGCACTGTAGGAGCGAAAAGTTGCCGTTCCGGCTCTTGAAAGAGGTAACCGATCATCTTCCCCAAGCTGCTGAGTTCTGTCACTCTGGTATCCATCCCCTTGACCTGAACGCGCCCGCGTACCGGTTTCAGTATGCCGACCAGCAGCTTCCCCAGGGTGGTTTTTCCGCACCCGTTAGGACCGACCAAGGCTGTTACCTCACCCTGCCGCAGCCGAAGGTCAAGATCAGTCAATACCATGGGACCTTTAAGCCCGTAGGCAAAGCTGACTTGCTCCAGTGTGATCATATGTCTATCCTCCATCCGGGATAAGGGTTCCCCGGTAGTCCGAAAGTTCCCCATCCTGCAGCAGCAGCACCCGATCGGCCACCTCCAGGTTGGACAGGTCATGCTCAACCATGAGGATTGTCCGCCCACCTGCCTTTAGTTTGCGGATCAATAACTTCACCCCGTCTTTGCCCTGTTCATCCAGCTGTGACATCGCCTCATCAAAGATGAGGATGCGGGGATTGAGGCTCAGGACGGATGCCAGCGCCACCAGCTGCTTTTGTCCCCCGGAGAGGTGGTGTGGCAAAGCATGGCGCAGATGTTCAATGCCGGCAAGCGCCAATGCCTCATTCACCCGCCTTTCTATTTCCTCCGGCGGCATACAGAGGTTTTCAGGGCCGAAAGCGACCTCGTCTTCCACCGTGGGGGAAAAGAGCTGGTTGTCCGGATTTTGAAAGACCACCCCCAGCTTTGTGGCAATCCGGGGCAGCGTCAGCAAGCGGGTATCTTCGCCGCAGATTAATACCTGACCGGACAATACCCCGCTATAGACATGGGGGATAATGCCGCTGATGCAATAGCAGAGAGTGGATTTGCCGATGCCGCTCAAGCCCACCACTGCCAAGGCTTCCCCTTCGCGCAGCCGCATATTTACATGCCGGAGGATGATCCGTCCATTTTGCCGGTAACGAAAGCTTAAATCATTGACTTCAACCGAATACATGGCTGTTCATTGAAGCTCAATCTCCATCAGGTATTTATTCCACCGCTGGGCAAATTCGTCCTGCCGGATCACCAGCCGATAGGGTCCGGTGCCGCCGTCTTCGCGGGTACCCAGGTCGTTGCCGTCCTGCTCGAAGACAATATATACATTGTCGTCCATCCTCACTTCATCGCCGCTGAGGGATACGCTATATCCATCCGCAGCCCGGGTCACCACCTGATTGATCGCTGCCGGATCCAGGCCGGCACCCTCAATGATCCGTTTCAGCTCCACACCCGTAAATCTGACATCCACCGGCAGCCTCCCGCTGCCGCGCAGCACGGCGTCAAACTCTTGCTCCGGCAAGGCCCGGATATCCTCAAAAGTCACCTCAACGGTCTGATCGCCCTGTTTCAGAAAGAGGATGGCCCCCTCCTGGCTGCGCCTTCTTTCCTCCAGCCCGCCCTGGTTCAGCCAGGCCGTCACCCCCACCACCGCTGCCAGCACAACGATTATGCCGACAATTATTTTCGTGCTTTTCATGGGCTCGTCGCTCCTTTACCCTTAACTGTGATAAACGGCACCACCATATCCTCATAACGGAATGCGCCATGGTATCCCCCGTCATTTTGCCGGTGCATGCCATGGTCGGAGATGATGTACACCGGGCCGGGCCAGACACTTAACAGCGCCCTTATAAAATCATCACTCCTGCGGATGGCTTGCATAACCGCACTGCTCAGATCACCGGCGGCATGGCCGGCATCATCAATGCTGTCGAACGGATTAGGTTGATGCTTTTCTGCGGGGGCACCTCTTCCTGGGCCACAACCACCAGGTATTCGAGATGCTTGACATCTGCGCTGGGCGGATGATGCAGATGCACAGCATGCCATCCGTTTTCCCGGCTGAATAAAATAT
>Ga0136715_1000183_pt1 | contig 13020 bp, 11 predicted proteins | sample SedPBSmetaG_FD_104916 | JGI IMG/M metagenome (GOLD analysis project Ga0136715, IMG submission 104916) | Freshwater sediment bacterial and archeal communities from Indian Creek, Illinois, USA to study Microbial Dark Matter (Phase II) -... | ecosystem: Environmental > Aquatic > Freshwater > Creek...
AATACTTTTGTCGCTTCTGTTTAACAGTATCGGCTTTAGGCTTCCAAATTGCCATTCTAGGCGGTTGTAATGTAACGGTTAATACATTACCATTAGCCGATGAAGGGTTGAAGGGGGGATGCAATTATTTAGTGCTACGGTTTTGATGTAAAGTTGGATATGTTCGGATAGTAAAAGTACATCGGGATGACATGGGTTTGCCACATTGGGGGTACTTTACTTTCCAGTCAGTTTTTTGAATGATATTTCAAAAAGTGGTATGAAGTCTTCTGTTTTAGTTTTGTCTGGTTCGATGTAATAAACTGCTTCTTTCCATTGTTGGTCATACCTTGTCATCGGTAGGGGAACGGATTCTGCTTGGTTCTTTGCTATTTTAAAGAAAAAGCCAAATGTTTTTGCTCCGAACCATTTGATACCAAATGCATTAAAAAAACCAATTTTAAACCCACAGTAATGCTTATTGTATTTGGTTTCTAATGGCCAACCTTTTTCTTTGATAATTACATTAACTTCTTGGATAATTCTCAGAAATTCTTTTGCAGCATTCTTGTTGTATTCCTTCATATAGTAATCTTCATCATATTGTTCAATCCCGGTCACTGGTGTAACCATTCTGCCTTTTTTCTCTTGTTCCAACTTATTTACCAAAAGAAACTGGTTACCGCCTTCAACCCATCGCTTTATCTCAATCAAATCTACCGGATAATCAATTTTGTTGACTATGTCAAGCGTAGAACGCAATATGGTCGGGGCAATTACAACGATACGAACCTGGAAGCTGTCCCAACTTGTTGGTAAATCATCAGGTTTGTTTTCACACTCTAACCACAATGCCTTTATTGAATCAGGATTCGTTTCAGCCCAAAAGGCGTACTGTAAGACTTGTGGGATAATTGAAGCGTCTACAGTAACGTTTTTCATTTCAACAATACAAATATTACCATCATTATCCAATCCAACAATGTCAGGGATTCCAGGTTTATTACCACCTTTAATTTGTCTCTTAATCAGAAATATATCCTCAAGAATTTCCTGTGTATCAAATACCATTTTCTCAAAGTCTTCTTCGGTTTTAAATGGTGTCGGCAATAAACCTTTTGTTCCAAGGTTTGACTTCCATAATAAATTAACCACAGAACCAACCCCTTTCCAGATATCCATACGTTCTGTCATGTTTATTTTGTGTATTTTTCCTTCCAATACTCTCGACACTCTCCGCAATACGTTAATTTTTCCTTATACGTCCCCGCCGCCGCTTCCGGCATGTACTTCCCGCATTGTGGACAAAGTCCGGCATCTTTTCTCTTTTGTCTTAAACTACGCTTCCGGTAAGTGTCCTTATGCCTTTCACAGCAGAATTTTTGGTTTGATTTTTTAGATGTAAAAATAACTCCACATTCCAAGCACGCTTTATCTTTTATCGGAATTGGTTTAACAGTTTCTTTAATCGGTAATAATTCCGTAAAAGTTATTTGTAACGGTTTGGTTTGTTTTGTCTTTAAGTTTTTAACATTCTCTATTTCCTCAAAAGCTTTGGGTTTCTGGTTTATCGCTTTATTTTTGAAATATGAAGCAAAATTCTTAACCACTAAAGAAACATCCGTTTGCAATCCTTTCACTAAAGGAATAATCTGTTTTGTTAATTCTACTCCAACCTTACAAATTCCTTCTCTAGTTTCAAAAAAATCTTTAGGGTTAAATTTGGTTGATTGATACCAATTAAACAAGATTTTATCGACCCTGGGTCTTAAAGATTCCATCAAATCAAACACTAAAGAAGCTCTGTTTGAATGGTCTGCATGGATTATTCCAAAATCGGGGTCAATCCCTGTCAATAAACAGTTTTGTTTAACCATGGTTTCAAGTACAGCATAACAATAATTTAATCCGGCATTAAAGGGATCTACGGCTTTGCGTGGACTTCCACTTTTCGGGGATGTCCTATTCCCTAAAGTTAACCAATTTTGAGGGATTCTAACCGCTTGTTTCCATAATAACGGTATACCTTCAAAGCAATTCCAATAAGCCGCCGCCGCTTGAGCTTCCAGTATCATTTGGCTGTCGATATTAATTTTTGATAACATCCGTTCCCGTTCTGTACTAATCGATATAGCTTGTTCAATTCTGTATTTTCTTTCAGGATGTAACCAATATGCTTGTTGGTATGCAGTTTGGATATAAGACAACACTTTTCTTTGTTCCTGTAACTTTTCAGATAGAATCTGTGTAGATATTGTTTTATTCAATTCATTGCTTGCTGTCGCTTGCCTACGCTTAACGATCGGGGAAATGTGGCTTTCCGGCATGAAAGAAGTTAATATATTGCCGTATTCATCAAGTAATGTAACCGCTATATTTTGATTCATAAGCCAATTTATAACATCAATAGATAAATATCCGCATTGGGATAGAATGACAATATGCTCGATATTGTTTGTACCCCGTTCGACAACGCTTTCTTTCACATCATTAAAAGCTGGGAAGCCGTATTTGATTTTAAGCTTCCCGCTGTCAATTCGGAATCCGATATTGTATCCATATATAGTTAGGATTTCTGTATTTGTCATTCTTATCACCCTCTTTTACATAGAATATCGATATTAACCCAATATATCATATATTCGTTATTGCTTTTCAAAATCCTTTTTTTTGAAGAAAAACTTTTGGTTATATCGGAAACAATAAATATGTTTTGTTATGTATAAAAACCTGTGATATAATGACAACAAGGAGGGTTAATAATAATGGATGAGATATTTTTTACTCCTAATGAAGTAGCTAAAAAATTCAAAGTAACAAGGCAAGCAGTAAACAAATGGGTAAGAGAGGGGAAATTAAAAGCGGTTAAGTTGTCCTCTCTTTGGCGGATTCCTGAATCCTCGTTGCAGGAGTTTATCAAATCTAACCAAGGACATAAGAAAGAACAAGAATAAAAAATAAAACCCAAAGATATTGGTTTTTTTCCTTAGGCTTAAGTTATTGGTATCAAATTAATAACCTTTATTTTTCTAAAACTTTCTTTTTTAACGTTTTTTAGTCGCCTTTTCCTCCTAGCATTATCAATTCCCGTTAATAGCAGCCTTAATAGCAGATTCGAGTTCGCCTTTATGCCTAATTGATTCATTTTCTAAAATTATTAATTCTTCTATTTTATGATGTAGCATGGAAATTTCGTCATGCATTTCATTTATTCTTGAATGAGAAGATTGGATATTTTTATTGTAACCAGCTATTTTTTCATTATTTTTTGTTAGGTCTTCATTATACCTGATTACTTCTTCATTATACATTATAACTTCCTCATTATACCTATCAACATCTTCTTGATACCATTTTAAAAGGTCTTGATACCATTCTATCAAACGTTGTTCCCATTCTATCATCAGGCTTTGATACCATTTTATCTGATCTTGATACCATTCTATCTGATTGTTTTCAAAATCTATCTCATCACTTAAGTACCAGATTCTAGATTCCTTAGTTTTAATTTCATTATCAATGTGGGCAAGCTGTTTTTTTACTGTTTCTAAATTTGCTTGGTTATTCCTCAATACTCGTGCCTGCTCAGTATCCTGTACTATGACCGTAAAAATGTATTCGTTGATACTTATCCAATTTCCTGCTTTAACAATTGGCATTAATCGGAATTGATGAGTACCCGGTTCATTGATAACTATATGTATACTTTCATCTATCATGTAATCTTTAGCTATATACAAATTATCAATATTTATACTTGGGTTAGAAAACAAACTCCCCTCATAAAAATCCTGCCATGGTTCAAGCAATATTCTGCTTATCACAGCAGCTTCTATAAGCTCGATTCTTGTAGCAACTATTGGTATTTTTGAATTATTTATTATGCTAAAATGAATTTGAAATGGCTCTAGAGCTTTAACATATTTTGGTGATTCGCTTAAAAAAGTGAATGGTTCATGTATTATAATGTTATCATTTTTAGGAGCATCATCAACATTATAACCAATCAGTCTTTCCTCTTGTCCAGTAAGCGGAATAAAAGTACCGAATAATCCCAATAATTTAATATCTTCAGTATAAGGCAAATCAATATTGTAGATACTAAACAATTTATAATCATGACGATAGGTAACTTCCATCAATGCAAACTGTGTAATCTGTCTGAAGAACCATTCCCAAAAGCCTTCCCGTTCCAATTCTGGAAGCATCTGCCGTTCAATGAAATGTTCAAAATCTCCCACAGTTGGATTAGTTATATAAGCGATAAGCAGTACTAGAACAAATAAGATTAAAAAAATTTTCTTCATTTATTCTTTATCCTCCTTATTCTTTTGATAAAACTCAAAAAGTTGTCATCTTGTTCCCAATTTAATAAAGAATATTTCGACGCAAGGAGCTACTTTTCCTCCTTCTCCGTGTCTTTATTTTTTGAATTCATATTTTTCTTGCTTTTCATCTTTTGTATTCAATCTTTTTATTTTTGCGTATCGTTTCCAGTCTTTTCCCGGTATACTGCATATTGAAAAGTGGTTTGTTAATCTATCCTTGTTATAAAAATATACCTGTTTCTTATGATGTATCAAGCGGAATATTTCCTCATAACATCCGTAACCGATGATTCCTTTATCCGATAATATAACCCCGCTATCTGCATGATGAATGTAATAATCTAAATTTTCCCGCCAATCATTATGACTTGTGAATAAATCATGAGGAAGAATAAATTCCACATCCGGAAATTGTGTTTTGAGTTTGTTTATCGGCTTCCAATACTTTTTTTCGTGTTCATATATCGTCATTGGGGATATGACATAAACTATTGTTCCAAGTTCAATCATATATTTTGTTCTCCTTTACCGTATATTTTCCATGCTGTTATTGGGTTGATAAGCGTTTTATCAGTAATTTTTTCATTTCCGATATCCTCTGTAGAAAAATTACCGCTATCAATATCGATTTGAAATTGTTCTTTGCTTATTTTGTAATGTTCTTTTAATTTCTTGACTGATATTTTAAGAGTAGTTTCATAAAAGTACCAATCCGAATAGTAATAAGTCCTTCCATTTATTTCATACTTATTTTTTTCATCTATAGGAAGGTTTTTTGCTTTAGGCAATAATTCTAACTGAAAAGCTAATTCATTATCTTTCTGATAAACATTCCATATTGTTTCTTTTATAGGATTATTTAATTTTACTTGTAAAGTTAACCTATTTCTACCTAATTGTTTTCTTGACCGGATAGCATGTATATTTTCAATATTAAAAGGATATTGTTTCCATCCGTCATTTTCCCATTTTTCACCTATAAATTTGAGATTAGCAATATCATTTTTCTTTTGTTCTGTTCTGATTTGTTCCTGCTTTATTTTCCAATCTTCGATTATCTTTTGACAATCTGAATCAGAACAATTAATATAATCGGCTTCATACAGCTTAAAAATCCAATCTTTGAATATTTCTTTTGCTTTATTTGTTGATATGTTATTTATTCCACAGAATTCTTGTAATGGATAAATATATCCTTTTGTTTCCTGTTTTATTTTCTTTGGCATGGAAAGTTTACTATTCGGTACATTGATTTTTTCAATTCCGCAAAAAGCTAAGATTTTTTCGTATAGTTTAAGAGAAGGGAATTTTTCGTATGATAATAATTCATGAAAATATCTTTCTGATATGTCCAACTCCTCATGCCACTTTTTACGGGGATAGGCTTTATCTTTTAAAATTTCTCTTAAAGCTTCCCATTGTTCAATATCAATCTCAAATTTCTTTACTCGTTTGTCTTTTTCTTCATACTCCAATAATCTTTCTTCCTCCAAGTTTTCTTCCGGTAATTTACTTAAATCTTCTTCATCTCCTATTGTGTTAGCTTCTTTACCGATATGTCTTACAGAAGTAACTATAACATAGCAAGGTTGCAATAATCCTTTTGTATATTTGTTGGAAGGATTGCCCTGTTCATCATCTAATTTAGATTCAAGATGTAAATGGTATGTCCCGATGAAATCATAATAAGTTTTAAGATAAGTAATGTTATCTTTTCTAGGGATAGGATTAGGATATATTATCCCTTTTGAACATTGTCTTTTACATTTTTCGTCTTGACAAGCTTTATTTTTATAGTCTGATTCCTTGTTACACCAATATTTAGTCGTTTGTATAGGTTCAGAATTAAAGTTTGCTTCTATAATTAACGGTTGTTTGGTAGTTTTATCAATCCAATCAAGCTTTTGCCATGAATTATTTTTTGTAAAAGGGGTTATGGCTATGATATGAGTATTAGCCAAGCAGTCCCCTTTATAATCACATCCGCTTTTATTACTGCAAATGTCATATCCTATTGTTTTATAGTTTCTACAATAAAATTCATTTATACGCTTGCTTCCGCTAAAAGTTTCATTAGCTGAATAACCTACAAGTAAGAAGTTCCCTGGCTTTATCATCCTTTCATAAGAAACACCTTTTTCTTTGTTAAACATTTTTAAGATGGAAGGTTTACTTATAGTTTGTCTTGCAAATGCCACATCTTCAAACCAATCCGGTTTAGCATATGATAAATTATGCTCCCTGCAAATATTCATCTTCCAAACTTCATTCATCATCCGTTCAGGATTTAAATTGTTCGGTGCTCGTAAATGTCCCATTCCATGAAATGATTGCTTCCGAATTATGATTTCTCCATTTACAATATTATACAGTGCATATCGTTTACTTGACACTGAGTAGCAGTACAAAGGCTCATATTTACAATTGTAAACAGGATTATCCTGAAAATTGCATTCCTCTGCTTGCAGTAAACTTTTATTGTTACAATTCTCATAAGGCACAAGGGATTTGAATTTTTCTATTACTTGTCTACTTATCTCATCGGGTTTGTTATTTTTCAAGTCAATGATGTTCATACTGTCGGTATCGCAAAAAGTATAACTACCTCCTAAATCCTGAACCGATTTTTGAATCATCGCAAGGATAAGCCTTGCTCCTCCGGTTATCATTGTAGCAATCAAAGGATTATAATATCGTCCCGCTTTCTCATAGTCTTGCCCTTTGTGATTAAATGAATCTATTCCGTAAATTTCTATGTTTAAATCTTCTTTGGATTCTTCACGATTTAATTCCACATATACCCCGTATGATGTGCTATTAGCTAATATTTTCAAAAACATTTGCATACTATCATCTTCTGGATTGTTTTTAGCTGTTTTCTTAAATTCGGTTCTCAATTCGATAACCTTTTTGAAGAAATTATCTTTGACCGGGTTAACTTCTATTTCACCCCGAATTTTCACAGTTATTAATTCTTGCGGTTTACGTGGAATTATTTTTAAAACTTTTACTATTTCAGGTATTTTTCCCGTTAGTACTTTACAAGCTATGACATCCGCTAAGGTATACCACATCAATTTATCTGATGTAAGATAATTTAAACCTATCTGGTAATTATCTTTATATTCTGCTCTGACAGGAAGCAAATCTTTATAAGGCTTAATTTGCACTAAAGCGGGTACATCAAGCCATGATTCTTTTTTAAATAAATCTTCTAATGTGATATTGTTCAAATAATCCTTTATTTCTTCTGTATTTTCTGATATGTCAAAGCCTTCTGCTATTACCCATAACCAAAGACTTTGTAAAGTAAAAACAGACGGATACATACTTAATACATCTGTATGAAATGTTTTAACTGCTTTTCCCCGATAATGACATTCAGCCCGTCCTCCATAGTAGGATGCCATAGCATAACCCAAAACATCTTTTGAAAAGTCCGATTGAATTTCGTTTAATGGTTTTATTCCCATGAGCTTATAATAAGCTTTCCCGATAGAAGCGGGGGAATAGGCTTTCCCGGCTTCCAGGCTTTCAGCTATCGGATGCTTATAGTATTCTTCCATGACTTTCTTATACAACAAAGCGGTACAATCAGTATCATTGTAGTTATAGTTAAGATTCTCATATGAAATAACTTCAAATCCCCGTTCATCTTCTTCTGTTTTTTGTTTACCCACTTTATACAACTTGCAAGCGGATGCTAAAGAATGTGATTCGTTTGTCAAAGCGAAAATGAGAGTTCGCAAATCTAAAAATCTTCCCGCTTTTTGATGTTTGCGGAGGGTTTGTTGTTTTGTGCAGGATGGAATTTTTGTTGAAATAAAAGACTTCTTGCTATCTATAGGTTCAAGTAAAATAGAAGGGGTATACTTATCATTGCTTAGTATAAGCTCAAACTTATCTTTATTCTTACCATATTCTTGTGTTTTCACATTTACCGCTAACCGTGATAGGTCGAAAGGTAGATTAAACCCTACGCATACAGTACCAAGTATCAGAATTTCATCCAGAAATATTTCATCAATGAATTCTTGCCTTGACATTAGTAAAGCCCCTTTTTGCTTAGCCCAAGTTTTAAGGATAGTCATTTCATCTGACGTAAGACAATCCCCGTAAAAGAGAATGTAGCCGTCATCATCAACTGCTCCGTCAATATGAGCGTGTTCCGCTCCCTCGATAATAAACGCTTGACCATACCTTAAATTTTGGTAGATGTCTGTAGTAGTTTCAGTATCGAATACCAAAATTCTTTTACCATATGGTTTCCTTAAATCCAGCCTTTTTTCCGATTCCTTTTTCCCTTGTACTGATTCTTCTTGTTTCTCATCCTTGATTAATTCAGTATGTGTCCTTATTGCAATAGGGATTTTTCTGGTTGACATATATTTTATTCCTCCTTACAGAATAATCCTGTTTAAATAAAATTAGAAACGAATGCTTCCTTATCTAATTGATAGTAATTTGAATCATCTAAATTTAAGCCGTGATATAAAGATTTTGAGATTATAGCTTTCTTTCTCCTGATAGCTTCAAGCCAACTTTCGGGGGATTCTTCCTCGTCCAAACAAAAGATATTCACCTGCTTATAAGATGATGTTACTCTTCTGATTCTATCTTCTACTTGTTTCATGCCGGATTCATTCCAAGCCCCGTCATACCAGATAAGATTATTTACAAATGGAAGGTTCAATCCTTCCCTGCAAGCCTGATTAACCCCGATTAATACTTTGATTTCATCTTTATCGAAAGAATCCAATATTTTATCTCTCTTTTTAAAGCTTACCAATCCTGAAATAAGATAATTGTCAATACTGCAATCTGAAAGTAGACTTTTCAATTTACTTGCTACCTGTTCAAACGCTGTTACAACAAATACCTTCCCTTCAATTTTATTAATGATGTTCAGTAAAGCTTTGAAACGAGAATCAACCACAGAAAGCGGGGAAGATGATACTACCCTCCATTCGGTAATCAGTTTAAGAATTTCATCATGTAAGCCGAAATTCAAAGAATTATTCAGCTTAAGTTTAATTTCTCTGATTAGCTTTAATTTTTCTTTATCGGGATGCACTTTGACACTTTTCTTATTGATTGATGGTTTAAACTCATCCGCTGTTTTACGTGTCATGTAAGGCTTAAGCAGTCTATGAATCCGTTCGAGGGAATCCGACTTTGGCTTCCAAATGTCAATTCCAGGCATATCATTATTCCAACAATATTCATTGAAAATTGTTTTCTCAATTTCCATGTATTCATTCCGAAAATCTTTAAGTTTACCCTTGAATATTCGTAAAAACGAAAGGGTAGGGAATAAATCCTCCACACTATTCATAATCGGTGTTCCTGTTACAAGCCATACTCTGTTTTTCTTTAATCTCCAAATGCCCCAAGTCATTTGTGAGGTCGCTTTGGTCAATAGATGAGCTTCATCCACAATGACAGGCAAAAAAGGAAGCTTCAAATATAAAGTATCTCTTTCTTGCCCACAAATATTTAAGGATAAAAGAAGGATTCCGTTATCCGCTTGTAGAAAGTTATATAATGAATTGTTTCTTTGATTGCCGGCATAGGGGAATACAGGCATATTTTCCAAGTCGGCTTCTTTCTTCCAATGGGATATAAGGGAAGCTTTGCATACCACTATAGCTTTATTTTCTCCGCTTTCCTTCAAGGAATCCAATACGATTTTAGTTTTACCAAGTCCCATATCATAAGCCAACAATGCATATTGCCTTTGGCTTAACCAATCGATAGCTTCAATCTGAAAGGGGTATGGCTTTCTCATTGGGTTAGTCCTCCTTGTTTTTTAATTATAAAGTCGTAAAGTACCTTTGCATGTTTTACACAATAAACTGCTAACAATTCTAATATCCCCGGTAACCCCATGAAAAAAGCAATTGCTTTGATTTCAGGGGTCCGGTTATCTGATAATAAAGTTTTATCCCAATCAGGTTTATCATAATCTACTTTTCCGTGACAATTCCGACAAAGAATAACTGTTTCACCTTCATGATGTCCTTGGGTATGATGTTTTTCAAGTATTTTACCGTCTTGTTCCCCACAAATTACACATTGGGGACTGGTTGTTTCTAATTCGTTTAATTTCTTCTGAATTCTTAGTTCTTTTTTTATACCCATCGTTTTCATGCTCCTTTCTGATAAACTTCTGCCCCGGAAGGCAGTTCATTGAATTCATCAAGCCTTGCCAATTCGTGTATATTCGTTACCGGTTTAACTTTTGTTCCATCTTTCAGAATGAACCGATTTGCATCCTTGCCCCACTTCTTAGACCAGATTTTTAAACCTGAATCATTACCTGATTCTAAAGTTTTTTTTACAGCATTCAGGTATTCTGAATATTTAGTTTCTTCTTTCCGGCTCTTAAATTCTGCTTTTTCAGTAAATAAACCGGAATCATCAAATATCTGCCACGTGTTACCTGTAGGTTTAGAATGTCCCCGTGCTTCCGCTAAAGTCCATTGCGGATGTTCCTCTGCTTGTCTAAAAATTCTTCTTTGATATTCAGGTTTAGCCTCCCGGAATTCCTGACTTTGCATGTAATCAACAATAGTGTCATGCTTTGAGCTAAATTTCGGAATCCCTTTGTCTTTATTCACCCACGTTTCCAAAACTTCTTGTGCCTTAGTGAAAGCATCAATAAAACGTTCAGAAAATACTTTTTTTACCATTAGTTTCTTCCTCCTTCCAAATTAACTTTTTTGCTTGCTATGGGATGACGCTCCCAATGTAAGGAAATCCTATACATCCAATCATTAAACGGCTCATCTTCAAAACGATTAACTTCTTCCTCGCAAGTGTAACATTCCTAAGTATCAAATAATTTCTAAGTCCTCATAATGTTTACCTCCATTCGTTTGTTTTTCATGATTAAACCTCCCATTGCCTTTTGGCTAATTTACTGGTATAATGAAAATATCTTAATAGAAAGTGTAGTGAACCCCCACATTCCGCATTTTCTATATTCGTTTAACCCTCCGGTGACACTTGAAATATTGCCGGGGGGTTTTGTTTTTACTTACACTTCCTTTCAATATTTTTTTCTTGACTCAGAAATTCTTTCCATCTTTTCCCATTGGTATATTCCGGATGACAATTGTAAAAATGGTTTTCTATACGTTTCTTCCACATATCCGGATATGGTCTAAACATTGGAATTACAACATTACAAATAGAGCAATACCAATACTGAACATTAACACCCATCACAACTCCTCCTTAATACTACTATAACATACCCCAAATGGTAATTTATGTTAATTAATAATTAAAGCCAGAAACCCTTGTTTTTAACTGGGTAATGCTTACTTCACTAAAAAAAGTCTCCAAACCCTTGTAGTTGTGCGGTTTATGAGCGTTTTTTTGCAAAACTTTTTGATACCAAAAAGTTTTTTATGACTTCAATTTGTAAAAATATTCACTAACCTATTTACAAAAGTAATCATTATTGGTATATTAAACACAAATGGAAATAAATTGTGAAAGAAGGCTTTCATGATATTTTACATCTTAAGAAAGGAGCGATTATGAAAATGAAAGACTATGAAATAACTCTTGATGAACTTGAGAAAAGAAGTAATCTTAATAAAAGACAAATTTATAATTGGCAGAAGGCTGAACTCTTACCTGAACCAATTCGAAGAGAAAAAACAGGTCAACTTGAAGGGGAAATCGTTTATTATCCGATTGAAGCTTATCACCGTCTCAAATCTTTGAAAACTTTCCCGATTTCATCTGTTACAAAGACCATTGGTTTTGAAGGTATGTTTTTACCCTTGTTTTTATTTGGATTCAGAGATGAAAAAATTGATAGCGGTATGAAACGGCTAATTAAAACAGCTTTACAGTATACCAATAAACATATCAATAAAAAACTAAACATAGATTCAATACCAGATCTATTAAACCTTCCCAAAGAATTTATTGAACCGCTTTTATTGAAAATGACAGGAAGGCCAGAAGAAGAAATTAATATCTTATTACCGGAAGAAACTTCCGATGAGAAATATGATGGAATATTTGATTTTGGATTGAGTATATATAAAGAAACAAAAACTAAACTTAAACTACCTTTCCTTATACATCGCAATGAAGATGTATTGCATGAAAACTTTGGAATGGATGAATATGAGAATGAATCTTCAGACTCTAAAATTGATTTGATTGATGAGTTCATGATTTCAATTCAAGAAGTAATCCTTAAACTTCCTTCATTAAAAAAGGCTATAGAACAAATTGAGCAATTTGATAAACAAGAATTAACTAAATTACAAGCTATAATGTCATTAGCAATTAGTTTATTCTATAAGTTTTCAGGAATAACTCCTGAATCGTTCCTTAAATTATTCAAGAAAACCGTTATCATCTATAGCTTTTGTATGTTTGGTTTTTATGCATACAAGATTTTTTGCATTTTTGAATCTAAAATTGTATATGAAATAAAGGAAAATTTATTTTCTACAATGAGCGAAATAAGAAAAATATCCATGAGTGAAGATGAAGAAGTTAAAACAAAAAAGAAGCAAACTAAACCTCGAATATCTATCTCATAGGTATTTCTTATCCGTCCTGCATCCCCCCTTCAACCCTTCATCGGCTAATGGTAATGTATTAACCGTTACATTACAACCGCCTAGAATGGCAATTTGGAAGCCTAAAGCCGATACTGTTAAACAGAAGCGACAAAAGTATT
>Ga0136715_1000185_pt1 | contig 13006 bp, 12 predicted proteins | sample SedPBSmetaG_FD_104916 | JGI IMG/M metagenome (GOLD analysis project Ga0136715, IMG submission 104916) | Freshwater sediment bacterial and archeal communities from Indian Creek, Illinois, USA to study Microbial Dark Matter (Phase II) -... | ecosystem: Environmental > Aquatic > Freshwater > Creek...
CGGTAGGGATGGATCCGATGACCGGGGTGCCCCGTTTTGACTTTGGCGTGTCCGAGCTGGCCGGGGGCATTGATGTGGTCGGTGTGCTCATCGGGATCTTTGCTGTCTCAGAGATATTTCGGCAGTTAGTTGTAAAAGCGGAAATATTTGAAAAGATTGATCTCAGCAAGCAAAAATACAGGGGAAGCTGGCGCGACCTGATTCCCCTGAGAATGACCATCCTCAAGTCAACGCTTATCGGCGCGGTTGTTGGTGCCATACCGGCCATCGGCGGCCCTGTCGCCTGTTTTGTGGCCTACGGTGAAGCGCGCCGCAGCTCCAAGGATCCGGACAGTTTCGGCAAGGGGAATATGCATGGCGTCGCCGCCGCCGAGACGGCGAACAACGCTAGCACTGGCACAGCGCTGATCCCGATGATGACCATGGGAATACCGGGGGATACACCCACGGCCATCATGCTGGGGGCGCTGATCGTGCACGGCATGACGCCCGGGCCAAGCCTCTTCATCGAGCACGCCGTTTTCGCCTATTCCATAATCTTTGCCATGTTTATACTTAACATATTGATGCTGATCCAGGGCAAGCTGGCGATCAGGGTGTTTTCAAGAATATCGGATGTAAACATGGGCGTGCTTTTTCCGGTGGTGATGAGCATATGCTTAATCGGCGCCTTTTCCCTGACGAACAGCGTCTATCCGGTGATCCTGGCGCTGTTCACGGGCGTCTTTGGTTTTCTCGTACAAAAGCACGGTTTTGCTCCTGCTCCACTGATTATCGGGCTTATCCTCGGGCGGTTGGTCGAAAATTCGCTGCGCCAGTCCCTGATCCTGTCGCACGGAAGCTGGCTGATCTTTTTCGAAAGGCCTATCCCGGTGGTACTGCTAATCTTGATCCTGCTGATCCTTTTCCTTCCCGTGTACAGGAGTTTGACAAGCAAAAAGAAGACGGTACTCTACCGCTGATGCCAACGCGCTCAGCCGGTTAATGAAAACGGGGTGCGAAGAATGCTGCAGATAAAGATACAGGGGCGGGGCGGACAGGGTGCCCAGCTGGCGGGACAAGTGCTGGCCACCGCCTTTTTTTACGAAGGGAAGCATATACAGTCATTTGCGAGTTATGGTGGTGCCCGGAGGGGGACGGCGGTCAATGCCTTTCTGCGTGTTGACGAGCACCCCATTTTGCTGCGCTGCGATATTGACCGGCCCGATGCCATCTTGTGCTTCGACCCGACCCTGCTGAACCCGCTTCTTTTAAAGGATGCCACCCCAAAGACCAAGATTCTCGTGAACTCATCAAAGGGGCCGGAATCTTTCAAGGAGCTGGGGGATTATGCAATTACGGCAATCGATGCCCGGAAAATCGCCCAAGCCCATAACCTGGGAAGGATCGTCAATTCCGCCCTGATGGGCGCCTTTGCCGCTCTCTTGGGGGCACCCGGTCTGGAAAACCTTCTAAAGGCGATCGAAGAGATGAGCCCGGTAAAAAAAGAGGAAAACGTCGCTTCCTGCCTGGAGGGTTACGGGGCAATGGGCAAAAGGGAGGGGGCAGCCTAGATGGCAAACACAACGCAGAAAATGCCCACAACATGGACGATCTTATGGACCGACAGCTTGAATACCGGCACATGGCGCAACGCCCTGCCGGTTTACCAGGATCGGCCCTCGCCCTGCCACACCGCCTGCCCGCTGGGCGGCGCCATCCCCCGGTGGGTGGAGAAGCTAAAAAAAGAGGAGTACGCCGCGGCCTGGCTGGAGCTGGCGCAAAACAACCCCCTCCCCTCAGTAACGGGCCGGGTCTGCCATCATCCCTGCGAAAGCTCCTGCAACCGCACTGAATATGATGAAAAATTATCCGTTAAACTCCTGGAACGTTATCTGGGCGATCTGGCGCTGCAGCAAGGCTGGCCCCTGCCGGCCGGACAGGCCGCACTAAACAAAAAGGTTGCGGTCGTGGGTGGCGGCCCCGCCGGCCTGTCTGCTGCCTATCAGTTGCGCCGCAGGGGTTACGTGGTGGAGATCTTCGAGGCGCACCCCAAACCGGGCGGCCTGCTGCGTTATGGTATTCCCGAATACCGCCTGCCCAAAGCAATTTTGGACGGGGAACTGGAGCGGCTGTTGCAGCTGGGGATCACCATACACAGCGGCATCTCCTTGGGCACGGCGGATGCATACAGCCGTTTGCGCCGGGACTATGACGCCGTCTTCCTGGCCATGGGCGCACATCGTCCGCAAGGTCTGCCCCAGTTTGCAAGCGAGCCGGGCCTGCTCTGTGACGGCCTTGCTTTCCTCCATCAGGTCAATGATGGCCGTCCCCCGGCGCCGGGCAAGCATCTGGCCGTAATCGGCGGCGGCAATACGGCCATCGACGCAGCCAGGGTCGCCAAGCGGCTCGGCGCGGCGGATGTAACCCTCCTTTACCGCAGGACGCAGGAGCAGATGCCCTGCCAGCCGGAGGAGATCATTGAGGCGGCGGAGGAAGGCGTGCATTTCCTCTTCCTTGCCGCTCCCCTGAAGATCGACCGGCAAAACGGCATGGGCATGGCAAAATTGATCTGCCAGCAGATGCGCCTGGGTGAGAAAGATGCCTCCGGCCGGCCCAGTCCCGAAGCGATCGCGGATGCCTTTATCTCCCTGGATGTGGATCAGATCATTAACGCCACCGGCGCGACGCCCGATCTTTCCGGCCTGGACGAGGGCCTTGGCATCACCGCTGAAAGCGTCGCCGTGGACGACGGCGGACAAACAGACGTAAAAGGCATCTTTGCCGGCGGCGACCTGACCGGCGGCGAAAGATTCGTCTCCCGCGCCATCGCTGACGGCAGTAAGGCCGCCCAAAGCATCGATCTCTATCTGCGAGGCCTGGCTCCGGAGCTTAAAGGGGACGGCGCAGCGGTCACCTACGCAGAGCTCAACACCTTCTACTTTGCCAAAAATCCCGCCGTCAGGAACCATACCCTGCCGGCGGCGCAAAGACTGCATAACTTTAACGAAGTACAGCAGGGCATTGCGCCGGAAGAAGCCGCTGCCGAGGCGGCACGTTGTTTCATCTGCGGCCGCTGCGTGCTCTGCGATAACTGCTTTTACTACTGTCCCGATATGGCGATTAAAAGAAAAGCCCAGGATCTGAATCTAAATCTTGATCCGGACTTGGAAGGCTACACGATCCTGGAGCAGTACTGCAAAGGCTGCGGCCTCTGTGTCAAAGAATGTCCCCGGGGAGCGCTGCTCCTGAAGGAGGAGACCCTATGATCGCGGAAAAAACAACCATGCTCCTCACCGGCAATCATGCCGCCGCCTATGCGGCCGTGCTGGCCCAGCCCAAGGTGGTCCCCATCTATCCGATCACACCCCAGACCCCCATCGCCGAAAAATTAACGGAGCTGAGCCGTCTGGGAGAATTCAAGACAGAATTCATCACCACCGAGTCCGAGCATTCCGCCATGGCAGCCTGCATCACCGCTTCCCTTACGGGTGTGCGGGTATTTACGGCAACCTCATCACAGGGTCTGTTGCTCATGCATGAGCTGCTGCACTTTGCCGCGGGCGCCAGAGTGCCCATTGTGATGGTCAACGTCAACCGCACCATCGCATCCCCCTGGGGCTTCTGGGCCGATCAGACTGACAGCCTCTCCCAAAGGGACACGGGCTGGGTGCAGTTTTATCTCGAAAGCCCACAGGAGGCGCTGGATACCGTCCTGCAGGCTTTTAAGACCGCCGAAAGCGTACGCCTGCCCGTAATGGTCATCTATGAAGCCTTTTATGTTTCCCACTCTATGGAAGCGGTAGAGGTGCCGTCACAGCAAACAGTGGACGCCTTTCTGCCTCCTTATGAACCGGAGCTGCGCCTTGATCCGGAGATAGGCCGTTCTTGGGGCAATGTTGTCAACCAGGAGATGTACTTCCGCCATCGCCGGGGCATGGATCAGTCCATGCAGGAGGTCTTTGCCGCCGCCAGCGGCGCCGCGGCGCAGTGGTACGCCCTTACAGGCAGGAACTACGGGCTGGTGGAGGAATATAAAAGTGATGATGCCGAAACCGTGCTGGTAACGATGGGCAGCATCAGCGGCACGGCTAAAGTGGCTGTGGATGAGCTGCGCGCGGCGGGACACTCCATAGGTTTATTGAAAATAAGGCTGTTCAGGCCTTTCCCTGTGGTAATGCTGCGTACGCTGCTGAGCAACGCAAAGCGCGTCATCGTGCTGGACCGCAACTTTTCCCCCGGCAACGGCGGTATTTTGTTCCAGGAAGTGAAAGCAGCCCTTTACGCCATGCCGCACACCCTGCCAATTTTTGGCTACCTCACCGGTGTGGGCGGGCTCAACGTTTCCCCGGAGACGATCAAAGGCGTGGTCAATAATGCGCTGCGGCAGCAAAGCCCCCCTATCCATTCCCTTTGGGTTGGTGATGAAGATGAAAAACTATGAGATCCAGGAACAGGACATATTTCTCTCCGGCCATACCGGCTGTCCCGGATGCGGCATACCCCTTTCCGTGCGCTATATCCTCAATACCATGGGTCCCAATACGGTGGGCGTTATTCCCCCCTCCTGCATGGGTCCGGTGATGGGCGCCCAGCCGTACAGCGCGATGCGCATCCCTATTTTCCATACGCCCCTGGAGTCCAGCGCCATCTCCGCTACGGGGATCAAGCGCGCTCTCAGAGCGCGGGGCAAGGACGATACCCATGTGATTGCCCTTGCCGGTGACGGCGGCACCTACGATATCGGCATGCAATCACTCTCCTCAGTAGCGGAGCATAATGAGGATATTATCTATTTCTGCATGGACAATGAGGGGTACATGAACACGGGTACGCAAAAAAGCTCCTCCACACCCCATTATGCCTATACCACCTCCACCCCCGCCGGCAAACCGACGCGCAAGAAAAATATGGCGGAGATCATGGTTGCGCACCAGATCCCCTATTTCGCTACCGCCAATATCGGCTATCTGGACGACCTCGTGGCTAAAGTGCAAAAAGCCAAAAATATGCGGGGCATGAGGATGATCATCATCCTTGCCCCCTGTATCGAAGGCTGGGGTTTTCCCGATAACGACGCGGCCACAATGTGCCGACTGGCCGTGCATACGGGGGTTTTTCCCCTTTATGAGGTGGAAGGCGGGTATAAATATACCATTAACCATGGCTCCCAGGGTGTGCCCGTAAGCGAGTACCTCTCCAGACAGGTGCGCTACCGCCATCTTACGCCGGAGCAGGTGGAAACAATCCAGCAGGAAGTGGATCGGGGCTGGTGGCGCTTGCAAAAAATGGCCGAGCTGTTTTCCGCTTAGCCGTTGATGCCGCGAATGTGATGCCGTGAAATTTACGAAATAAAAGGGGGCGGGCCCAAAGGCCCGCCCCCTTTTTTATACCAGGAGAAACACAAGATACTGAAAAATCATCTCCTCAAAACCCTGCAGTTTCAGCCGCCCCAAGTCCGATACCTGGGGATTCTGCGCCTTATAATCTTCCCAGGTCCGGTAGTACTTGCTTTCCAGTTTCCGGGCGGCTGCGGGGTCAACCCTGTAATCGTCCTTGTTAAAGGCCATGCCAGCCGTTTCCCCGGCATTGCTGTACGCGCTGTGATCGCGGATATATTCTGTTACGGCACAGAGGTTTTCCAGCTTGATATCCTTGATCGTCAGCGGGTTTTTATCCAGGTTAAAGAAATATTTTCCGCCGGGGGCGAGCACGTCGAGCATCTCTTTGGCTTTGTCCAGGCATTGCTCCCTGGTGTGGGTCTTTAACATGGTAACGGGATAGAGGCCGGTAATTATATGTTTGCGGCCCAGTTTTTCTTTGATCAGTCTGGCGTCGCCGTACTCGAACATCAGCCTGGTATCAACAGGCAGTTCATAAAGGTAATCGAGGTACCTGTTCCAGTTGTCCTCGCAGAAGAGCTGGCAGTGCACGCCCAGGGAAGCATACTCGTCGATCATCTTTTTAAAGCTCGGCCACCATAATTTGGCAAAATCCTGTTCGCGCATGAATGTGGGCATATGCAGGGGTATAAAGACAGCGGCGCTGTTGCTCACAGTAGCCGGCATCCCTTTTTTCAGCACAATGGGATAAAGGGCCTCGCATGCCGCCGCGACCTTTTCCGGCATCCGCCTCACATCCATGCTGATACCCTTAAAGCCCCTGAGCTGGTCCGCCAGAAAGTCGAAGGGAGCGGAGGTCAAACCGCCCGCCCGGCGATCCGCCCCCGCGTAGTAGCCGTATTTTTCCTTGAGTTTGGCGACAATCGCCCCGGCCTGTGCCATATCATGCTGGTAACAGAGCATGCTCTTGGTGAAGTTTATGGCCATGCTGAAGGGTTCATCCAGCCGCAAAGCCTTGTACTGCCGCGGCAGGATCCGTTCCAGCAGGCAATCAAAAGGCTTTTCGATGAGATAATCATATTCTTCGGGCAGCATGCCCACAACCTCCGGGTGCTGGATGAATCCGCCAGAGCCCATGACAAAGGACTGGGACTGAAGGGCCTGGTAATATGAAGGGAACCGCAGCGAACCGGTAAAGGGGCAGGAGTCGGAAAAGAGGACCTGGCATATTTTGTCCGCCGCCTCATCCACAAGGGCAGGATCCCACTGTGCCACGGCCAGATCCAGTCCGCCGTATTGGGCGATGGGCTCAAAGGGTAAGGCAATGCTGACGGGGACCCTTTTGGGAATGCGGTTGTTGAACAGATCCTCGTATATGGCTGCCCTTTCCTGGCGTAAAGCGTTAAGATCAAACAATTATCTCACCCACTTATAGCATATTTTTACACAAATAATTCCATACGCGCTAATAAAATTCCTTCAATTTATGCGCAGGGGAGTGGTCCTCTGTTCTTAAATTTTTTATAGGCGGGGGCAGGAATGTGGCAATACATGAAAGAATATTGGATAAATTACTTTGCGTATTCAGGGAGGCAAGAAAAAAATGTCATTGATGCCAAAGATGCCAAAGATGCCAAACATACCCGATGAATTTAATTTTGGGACATTTCTGCTGGACCGCCATCTGCAGGAAGGACGGGGCGAAAAGGTGGCGGTAATTTATAAGGATAAGAGATATAATTACCGCCAAATTGCAGAGACGGCAAACCGCGTGGGCAATGCCCTGCGGGAGCTGGGGGTGGAGCAGGAAAACCGCGTGATGATCTGCCTGCCCGACAGTCCCGCCGTGATCTTCAGTTATTTTGGGGCAATGCGTATCGGGGCCGTGCCGGTTCCTGTCAGTACCATGGCCACGCCGCAGGATTGCTGTTATTATTTGAATGACAGCCGGGCCAAAGTATTGATTACCAACGGGGAGCTTGCCCCAAAATTTGAGGAGGTGCGGCAGGATTTAAAATACCTGCGGCATTTTATCGTCGTCGATACGCCGGCGGAAGGCCGAACGGGAGAATGCCAAGCAGCAGAAAACCGGGCGGATGGCCGCATCAGTTTTGAAGCGATGCTGGGCGTCGCCTCCGCCTCCCTTGAACCTGTGGCAACCTCAAAGGATGACATGGCCTTCTGGCTTTACAGCTCCGGCACCACGGGCAAACCTAAAGGAGTGGTACATCTGCATCACGATCTCCTTTATCTACTGCCCGCATACTGCGAGGCCCTTTCCATAGGGGAGGACGATATCATTTTTTCCTTGTCCAAGATGTATTTTTCTTATGGGAACAATAATTCCCTTACTATTCCTTTTTATTGCGGCGCCACGGTAATCCTGGAGCCGGAGCTGCCAAAACCAGAGGTGCTTTTTGCCGTGCTGACGGAACACCGGCCCACCGTTTTTTACGGCGTTCCTACCGCGTACCTGGCGATGCTGAACTATGTTGACAATGCAACCGCAAATTACGACCTCACCTCTTTACGGATATGCATGTCATCGGGGGAAGCTATGCCAAGGGCGATCTTTGATCGCTGGAAAGCGCTGTTCGGTGTGGAGATTCTTGAACAGCTCGGTTCCACCGATGTAGGTTCGGCTTACATGGCCACATTGCCGGGCAAGTTGAAGCCGGGAAGCTGCGGCACAATTCTCCCCGGTTCGGAAGCCAGACTTTTGGACGAAGACGGAAAAGAGGTGGCACAAGGGGAAACGGGGGCGCTTTGGCTGAAGAATGACGGCACCACGCCCTTTTACTGGAATAAACACGATCAATCAAAAAAAAGCATTCAAGGAGAATGGTTTAATACCGGCGACAAATTTTACCAGGATGAAGATGGATTTTACTGGTTTAAAGGCCGCGCTGATGATATGCTGAAAGCGGGGGGGATTTGGCTCTCCCCGCTAGAGGTGGAGGGGATATTATACGAACATCCGGCTGTGCTGGAGTGCGCGGTTGTGGGGGTGCCGGATCAGGCCGAACTGGAAAAACCCGTGGCTTTTGTTGTGCTCAAGGAAGGCCTCGATCCTTCTGCCGCGCTGGAGCGCACGCTGCAGGATTTTGTGCGCGGTAGGATTGCACATTACAAGAGCCCGCGCCAGGTCTTCTTTGTGCGGGAGCTGCCACGCACCGCCACCGGCAAAGTGCAGAGGTTTAAGCTGAAAGAGATGATTTCCCAACTCTAACTTTAACAGGAGATGAAAGGCAGATGCTCAAATCAAAGAGCAGCAAAATCGCCGCGCTATTAGTTTCACACTGGGCCAATGACGGCTACGCTGTTGTCCTCCCACCTCTGCTGATAGTGCTTTCACTAGAATTTGGTATAACGACAATGCAGGCTGTCCAGATTATGAGCGTCTACTCCATTGCTTCCGCGGTCGGCCAGCTGCCCATTTCCCTGTGGGGGGATTACTCGGGCCGGCCCCGGGATCTGCTCGCTGCGGGGCTGGTGCTCCTTTCCCTGGCTCTCCTGGGCTGGGGCTGGAGCACGGGGTATCATTGGCTGCTGTTGTTTGCATTCGTGGGAGGCTTGGGTTTCAGCGGCTATCACCCGATCAGTATGAACCTGATGACCCAGCAGTTTGCTGACAAAAAGGGTTTCTCCCTGGGACTGCATACAATGGCCGGCTCCATCGGCGCCTCGATGGTTCCCGTAATCATCGGTGTTTTCATTGAGGCGTGGCGTCTGGGCGTAATGCTGCTGGCTATTCCCGGATTCTTAAGTGCTCTTTGGATTATCCTGGCCTTCGGCCATTTCCGCAATTCGGAGCTGCGGGGCAAGGAGCTGGCCCTGGCCCTGCGCAAGACAATCCTCAGCCCCATGCTGCTGCTGGTTGCCGGCCTTTCGGGGATTAACCAGATGGTTTATATAGGTTCGATTACCTTTCTTCCCCTCTTTTTTGCCGAACGATTTGGCTGGAGCCCTGCCGCCACCGGCATCCTTATCGGTGCCTTCCACTTCAGTGCCCTGGTGTCGCAGCCCCTTTTCGGCTATCTCTCCGATCTGATGAGCCGCAACCGCCTTATCTATATTAATGGTGCACTTATCTTTTTGAGCTGTTTCTTTATTTTCCTTTCCCGCAACCCCATCCTCTCGGCAGGCCTGGGTGTCCTGGTCGGAGCCTGCGTGCTGGCGATGCGCACCCTTGCCATCGCCAAGGTTTCCGATATCGCCAGTGCGGAAACAAGGAGCGCCGCCATCGCTGTTGGCTTTACCTTCGGCGGGGTTATGGGTACCGTGGCCCCCTTGCTGGGGGGATATCTGCAGCAGGCATATTCTTATGAGCTGGCTTTCCTCGTATTCGGCCTCTCTATCTTCATCGGTCTGGGCTTCCTGATGACGCAGGGCAGGCTGGAAAGAAACGCGGCCCGTGCTGGATAATAATGTCGGATAGTATTGAAAATCAGCAAAATATATGCTAAACTTTGGGCAAAACCGGGCAAGCCTTTGTGAAAGCGTGGCTGCCCGCAATTTATGAAAGCAGGAGTGATTAATCATGAAAATTTTAGTTTGCACGGATGGATCCAAGCATGGGCAAAAAATTTTGGATGAAGCGGCAAAGATTGCGAGTGGTTGCAACGCGGATGAGGTCGTTGTGATTTATGTATACAATCTACCCCCTGATTATTCTGCTTTGCGCGAGAAGGGCTCGTATATCCGGTCGGAGGATATGGAACGCTTCCGCGAACTGGAAGAAAAGCGCAGAGAGGAAAAGAAAATAATCCTGGGCGAAGCCATAAAATTTTTCGAAACGAAGAATATAAAGGCAAGCAGCCTTTTCGAGGAAGGGCATCCTGCGGAAATTATCACCAAGGTCGCCGGCAAGGGAAATTTTGATTTGATTGTGATCGGCAACAGGGGGATGGGTGGTTTAAAAAGGCTGTTTCTCGGAAGTGTATCCAATGCTGTTGTGCAGCAAGCAAAGACCAGCGTGCTTACGGTAAAATAGATATGTTGAAACGGATCCGCAAAGCTATCATCCCCGCTGCCGGATTAGGTACCAGGTTTTTGCCGGCCACCAAGGCCCAGCCGAAAGAGATGCTCCCCATAGTGGATAAGCCGACAATTCAATATATAGTTGAAGAGGCAATTTACTCCGGTATTGAGGATATCATTATCGTAACGGGCAGGGGCAAACGCGCTATTGAGGACCACTTTGACCGGTCGGTGGAGTTGGAAGTGGCCCTTCAGGCCAAGGGCGATGGTGAGCTTTTGGGATTGGTAAACAGTATATCAAGCATGGTGGATATTCACTATGTACGCCAAAAGGAGCCGCGGGGACTGGGACATGCGGTGTGGTGCGCCCGGAAGTTTATCGGCAGTGAACCTTTTGCCGTTCTGTTGGGGGATGATGTCATTGATAGTCAAGTGCCTTGTTTAAAACAGATGCTTGACGTATTTGCGAGATATGGCGGTTCTGTGCTGGGTGTTCAGGAAGTTGGGGCTGCCGAAGTAAACAGATATGGCATTATCAAACCAGTGCTGCTGGAAGAAAGAATATTCCATGTTAAGGATATGGTGGAAAAACCAAGTCCGGAAGAAGCCCCATCCACCTTGGCGGTACTGGGCAGGTATATCATCCAGCCGGAAATCTTCGACATCCTTGAACAGCAGGCCCCTGGAGCCGGTGGTGAGATTCAGCTCACCGATGCCTTAAGGGTCTTGGCTGTTCATCAGGATGTTTACGCCTATGTGTTTGAGGGACGGCGTTACGATGTGGGGGACAGGCTGGGCTTCCTGCAGGCCACGGTGGAGTTTGCCTTGCAACGGAAGGATTTACGGGAGCCGTTCCGGAATTACCTGGAGGGATTGATGCGCCGGCTGCCTTCTGTAACGGATGTTGGTGCCTGAAGTGCCATAACCATAAGAGGAGGAAGCCATGACGGCCAAAATACTCGTAACCGGCGGAGCTGGCTATATCGGCAGCCATGTGGTGAAGGCCCTGGGAGAAAAAGGTTATCAGGTGTTAACATACGACAGCCTGGTAAGCGGTCACCCCTGGGCTGTTTTATATGGCGGCCTGGTAGTGGGCGATCTGCTGGATGGTAAAACATTAGCGGATACGCTCGGTGATTACCAGCCTGCCGCGGTAGTGCACTTCGCGGCTCATATCGTCGTCCCCGAGTCGGTTGCCCAGCCCCTCAAATATTATATCAACAATGTGCAAGGTACGCTCAACCTTTTGTCTGCTATGCGCAAATGCGGTGTGCCTAAGCTGATCTTCTCCTCCAGCGCCGCCGTTTATGGTGTGCCGGAACTGGTTCCCGTGCCTGAAGCGGCGCCCTTGCAGCCCATAAACCCTTACGGGCATACCAAGGCCATAGTGGAACAGGTGTTGGAAGACTTATCCGCTGCCGGGGAGATCTGCCATGTATCGCTCCGTTATTTTAACGTTGCCGGTGCGGACCGGGAAGGGCGGATCGGCGAAGGGAAGGATGATGCCACCCACCTCATTACCCTCGCTACCAGGACGGCGGCAGGCAAGCGGCCATATTTAAGCGTTTTCGGTACCGACTACCCCACCCCGGACGGCACCTGCATCCGGGACTACATCCACGTGGAAGACCTGGCGGATGCCCATGTGCTGGCTCTGGAGCACTTGCTGCAGGGCGGGGGGAGCGAGGTCTTTAATTGCGGTTACGGGAAAGGATATTCTGTTCTGGAAGTGATTGAAGCGGCCAAGAAGGTAACCGGTGTGGATTTTCCGGTGAAATACGAAGGAAGAAGGCCCGGAGACCCGCCGGCGCTGGTGGCTGATGCGCAAAAGATCCGCGCCAGGCTGGGGTGGTCCCCGCTAGCCGACGACCTGGAGCAGATTGTCGATGGGGCGTGGCGCTGGGAACAAAAAAGGCCGCGGCGGTAAGAGGCCGTGGCGCCAGTTCGACAGTGATAAGGTATGTGCAGGGCTTTGCCTTGAAGCGGGCTTTACTGCCCTTTAAGGTCATAGCCGCTGTAGCTATTCAGGCATTCAGAATTCAGGAGTCAGACCCCCACGCCCCCGCCTTCGGCGGCGGCACCATCAGAGAAACGAAAAAATAGCCTGACCCAATTTTTATGGAACACGGGCGGGCACAAAAGACCCGCCCCTACGGTCGTTCCTCATGGCAGACTTGCGTGCTGCCAAGGCGGAATCCATTTTCGGGGCAGCAGAAATCTGCCCCATCCGGGTTGACGGCGCGGGGATAACTTCCCAGTATCTTTAAGAAGAGGGCTTTTTCTTTGATCGCTTGCAGGGCGCCGGCTACTTTTTCATCTTTACGGTGCCCTTCAATATCCAGAAAAAATATATATTTGCCCAATTCCCCCCGGATCGGGCGTGATTCAATTTTTGTCAGGTTCAAAGCAGACGCGGCGAATATCCCCAGTGCCGCGTGCAGGCTGCCCGGTTGATCAGGCAGCCCGATCAATAAGGAAGTTTTATCCTTTCCCGAGGGAGCGGCATCCCCATGTTACCCCTGAAGCCACGTTTTTTTCCCGGGCTCATTTCCCCGTATGTTTCCTTTACTTCAGCGGGGAACAGTGCTTCGATTTTTTGTTTCATTTCTTCTCTTAGGAGCCGCAAAATATTAACCTAAAATCAATTTTTCGGTAGAATGGTATAATTCCACTCGCCATGAAACTCAGAACGCTCTATCCGGACC
>Ga0136715_1000188_pt1 | contig 12946 bp, 12 predicted proteins | sample SedPBSmetaG_FD_104916 | JGI IMG/M metagenome (GOLD analysis project Ga0136715, IMG submission 104916) | Freshwater sediment bacterial and archeal communities from Indian Creek, Illinois, USA to study Microbial Dark Matter (Phase II) -... | ecosystem: Environmental > Aquatic > Freshwater > Creek...
ACCATCAACCATCAACCATCAACCATCAACCATCAACCATCAACCATCAACCGCCAACCACCATAACGCTCCCCTTCAACAAAGTGCAAAGTGCAAAGTGCGAAGTGCAAAGTGCGAAGTGCAAAGTGCGAAGTGCAATCGCTACTCTAACCCCGTCAACACTGCGTCAATAGCGGCAGAAGTGATCTCATCCTCTACCAAACGCGCAGCAACTTGGCCGCGATGGAAAAAGACGATGGTGGGATTCTGTGTCACACCGTAGCGTGAGGCCACGCGGCGGTTGCGGTAGGTGTCGAGCTTCCATGTCTTGATGCGACTGCCGTGAGCGGCGAGAGAGGACTCGATGCTCGGCATCATCTCTAGACTGAGGCTGCTCATAGGTGTCCAGAAAACAACGGCTACAGGGCGAGGTTCATCGAGGACGGATTGTCTAAAGCCCTCTTCCTCGATGATGTACTTCTCTGCAGCCACAGCTGCAATTGCTCCGTCTGCGGCCGCGGTTATGACTTGGCGCAGATAAGTAACGCGAGCATCGCCCACGCCGAATACGCCATCGACGTTAGTCTCCATCTGCTCATCAGTAATAATGTAACCACGTTCGTCGAGGTTCACTTTGCCCTTTAAGAAACCGGTCTGCGGCACTGTGCCAACGTATACGAAGACTCCGTTAGTCTCCAATTCGGTGAGCTCGTTGGTCTTTACGTTGCGGAGAATCACACTCTCGACAATGCCGTCCCCACGAATTTCTTGCAAAGTCGAGTTCCACACGAACTTGATTTTGGGGTTGCGGAAGGCACGCTCTTGCAGCATGGGAGCGGCGTCCAGTACGCCTTCGTCGTGTATTACGATGATCGTGACGGAATTAGCGAATTTAGTGAGGTAGTTACCCTCCTCAATAGCGGCGTCGCCATTGCCGAGCACCACGATGTCCAAATCGGTGAAGAAATCGGCGTCGCACGTCGCGCAGTAGGAAACGCCTTTGCCGCGCAGTGCACTCTCCCCCTTAACTCCTAGCGTGCGAGGGACTGCGCCGGGAGCAAAGATTAGTGTACGCCCGCGGTATTCGGTGCCGTCTTTGAGGGCAACGGTTCTCTCCTCGGGAGCTACATCGACCACTTCGCCACGCACAATCTCTGCCCCGAACGAGGTTGCGTGATCAGTGAACGCCTGCATTAGCCCGGGGCCGGTAGTCCCTTTGGCAAACCCGGGGTAATTCTCCATGTCCCAGGTGGTTGCGGCTTGTCCGCCTGGTTTGCCCTTTTCAATGAGCAAAGTTTGCAGTTTGCTGCGTGCCCCATACATAGCCGCAGCCAAGCCGCCGGGGCCACCGCCCACGATAATGATGTCCCAAATTTTTGACAAGTAAGCCACGCTCCTTAGATTGAAATGCCAATGCTAGAACCGCCTGCCGTTGCTGTAAGAGAATCCACTGCACTCCTGAGGAGCGCTTGATCAATGAGCTGCAAATCCAAGAGAACGGCGGCGGGAAAAGCGCGGTAGGGTCGTTCACTGAGCATTCGGCGCGCAACTGTAATCGCTCCTTCGAGAAGCAGGATTGATTGGTAGTCTACACCTAAGGCCTCGTGCGTAACCACGAGTGAGCGATAAGGGTTTTCGTTCGGCTTTACGCTACCCGCTAAAGGATGAGTGAGCAAGTGATGACCGCCGTGCACGAGGTCACGCGCACGCTCGAGAACCGGAACAATCCCCGTGACTGGAACAAAATAAGCAGCGGCACAGGCAATCAGGGGATTATTACTGACTATCGCTATTTTGTGCATGTCTCGGTGTACGAGTAACTATGGCAATCGCTTTTGTCAACTCGCTCAGGGTATCTACGGTAATCTGCGCATCTAGACTTCCCGCACGGGTTAGCGCCTCGCCTATGTCTGTGACCACATAACGTGGCTGCAGGTGATTGAGGGCGATGGCCGCGATGTCTAGCTGGCAACGGGAACACGGGCAAATCTCGGGATGTGTGCGCAGTATCTCCCCCAGCTTCTCAAACACGATGTCTTGCGTTACGTTTCTAAGCAGCATGCAAAAAATCCACCCTTTCGCCATGTAAACGAAAAATGGACGGCAAAGCCTGCCGCCCATTCTCTGTCCTGACTAACCTGAGAGATTTCGTGAGTAAGAACGGTACCCACTTGCTCCTTCGGTGCCTATGTTGGCTTTCCAGAGTGCTGTCTGCAGAGCGGTCCTTTTGCCTGAGAGTTTAGCTATGCAACTGGCGAGATGCATGCGTGCTCCTTCGGCGCCCCTCCGGGGTCTCTTCCGCTAGCTTCATTCAGCTGATATTCTATTCGTGATAAGCATAACATGCCACCAGGGAATCTGCAAGGGGATGGTTGACGGTTCACGGTTCACGGTTGACGGGGAGCGTCAGGCTGTACGAAAAGCCTTAATCTGGTGTAGGGACGTGCCTTGGCACGTCCGCGGACGTGCGAAACGCACGTCCCTACAGCATCTCCGTCGCATCCTGCTTCCTACCGGCAAGAGGTGACCATGTTTTCGCACAGTCTGGCGTTCCCCTTTGACTTTTGACCTTTAGCCTTTCCCCTTTTCCCTCTTTCTCCTGAAGACTGAAGCCTGAAGACTGAAGTCTGAAGCCCATCGGCGTCTCCCACAAGCATCACAGCTCTACCCTAACGCGGCCCGGCATTCCGGCTTCACATCGGCCGATAATCGCGGCTTGAACGCCCGCTTGAGTGAGGTCCAACAGAGCTTGTTCTGCCTGAGACGGCGGTAGAGTGAAGAACAACCCCCCACTGGTCTGTGGGTCGTATAGACAATCCACCAAGGCCTCGGGCACTGCCGAGTGGATAGATAAGCTTTCGCGGAAGTAGTCGGCATTACGATAAGCACCCGCAGGGATCAGTCCCATGGACGCATACTGCAAGGTCCCCGCATGGAGCGGCACTGCACTTGCCGAGAGCACCAGCTCGACTTGACTGGCGCGCGCTACTTCCGCGGCATGTCCGAGCAGGCCGAACCCGGTAATATCTGTGCCTCCGTGTATCCGGTAGGCGGAAAGGACATCGGCAGCGGTCTTGTTGAGTTCAGCCATGCTGTTAAGAGCTGCCTGCAGGTGGGCCGCATCCGCAAGCTCTGCCTTGTAAGCCGTCGCAATGATACCTGTCCCAATCGGCTTGGTCAGGATGATGCTGTCTCCTACCTGGGCGCCGCTGTTCTTAACAATCTTCTTCGGGTCTACGATGCCGGTGACGGATAGTCCATACTTGACGTCGGCATTCTCGACGGTATGACCGCCCAAAATCACAACACCGGCCTCAGCAGCCTTGTCTGCGCCCCCCCGTAACACTTCAGCCATTACAGAAAGCGGCAAGCAGGGTGCATGACACACCACATTGAGCGCAGTCAGGGGCTTTGCGCCCATAGCATAGATGTCGCTTAGCGAGTTGGCGGCCGCAATTTGCCCGAACATATAGGCATCATCGGTAAGCGGGGAGAAAAAGTCCACGGTCTGGACTAATGCTACATCGTCGCGTAGCAGGTAGACGCCTGCATCGTCACTCGTTTCGATGCCCACCAAGACACGTGGGTCCGAGTACTTAGGTAGGCTCGCCAAGAGGTTACTCAGGGCTCCCGGCCCTAGCTTGCTGGCTCAGCCTCCGCCTGGAGACAATTCACTTAGTCTAATCGTGGCCACATCGTTCTCCTCCCTTCCGCGGCTTGTCGCGCTTCGGACGAGCGCAAAAATGCAGCCGTTTCTGTAACGGCCCGACTGGAATAGCGCTGCATGGTCAAGAGGTAAAACGGCCGCAACAAACTCACGCCAAGAATGCGCCGAGCAGTGACCATCGCCAGTTGCAGTGACTTTTCGGCAGCGTAAATGGAAACGAGCGCAACACCTAGGCCTGCTTCCACGGCGTTAACCGCCGCTACCGCAGAGTCGACCTCCAGCACGGTGTGGATCCGACTGATAGCTACCCCTTGAGCTGCGAGCTCACGCTCGTACACCATCCGGCTGCCCGAGCCGACTACCCGTCCGATAAACGGTTCTCGGTAGAGTTCTTCGCTTGGCACGGCAACATGCTGTGCCAAGCGATGGTTAGGTGGCATTAGTAACACGATTTCGTCGGTAAAAATGGGCTCGGTGCGTATGTTTTGGCCCTTAGGCGGGGCCCCCACTAAGGCCAAATCAAGTTCACGTCGCTGGAGTTTGTCCACAACGTTCGTGGTGTTGTCCACGACAAGGCGCGGACGAACGCGCGGAAAGCGCTTGATGAGCATGCTCAACAAGAGTGGGCAGATCTGTTCGCCGGGGACAGTGCTTGCGCCCACAAACACCGGCCCCGCAACTTCGTGCGACATCTCATCGATTTGTCGGCGCGTGGCATCAAGCGACTCAATAAGGAGCGCGATACTGGCCGCGGACTGCTCCCCCGCTCTGGTCAACTCCAGCGTGCGGCTCTTTCTTTCTATCAGCTTGGCTCCAAGGTAATCTTCTAGGGCCTGGATGTGCATAGTCACGGCTGGTTGTGTCAATCCAAGCTGCCGCGCTGCCGCTGAAAAAGAACCGGCCTCAATTATACACAGAAATGTGCGGAAATAATTGACGTTCATGGCTCAGACCTCCCCCCTTATACTTAAGTTTTCGCTTCCCGTCTACTGTTTCCTGCACAAACAAAAAGCCTCGGACCTGTTAAGCCCGAGGTAGAGCAGGGGGATGACAGGAATACTCAGTTGGCGGGAGTATGTGGGAATCGAACCCACCGCAGCCTGTTCTAGAGACTGCTGACGGATTTGAAGTCCGGAAGGCACACCAGAACCTATCTACTCCCGCCGTTAGTTTAACATGTCTATCCCGCCCTTGTCAAAATACGGTGGGCACGAGCAGCAGAGCAGCACACAAAACGCACCTGCGCTGCAATCATCACGCATCGACTCTGTGGAACCTGCGCGCATCCCCCACACGATAAGTAACTCGCTGTTGGTCGAAGTACTCCAGCAGCGGCAGGGCGAATTTCCGGCTGCTGTCAATAAAGGTTCGGAAGGTTCCAAGTGACAGCTCACTTTCAGATTGGAAGTGCTGTGTCAAGAGCTCACGTGCACGCGTTATGGCTGCGGTATGAAAGTACATACCCTCTGCCACTTTTACAGTCTGCTGTCCTTCTACCAGAGCCTCGAGCAATTCCTTAGTGTCATCTGTGGACAAGCGTAAGGCGTCCTTTAGCTCATCTGCCGTTGGCGGGTTGAACAGGTTCTCTAGGAACATGGCTACAGCTGTGTCGCGCGCGCGGCTCCACTTGCCCGCAAACTCCACCTTGAAGCCGTGCAGGGACGCAGCTTTGGGGGTAAGGGACAGGCATGATTCGGCTTGCATCCCAAGCAGCAAAGCGGCAAAAACCTTGCCATGGGCGCCGCCAAAGACGCGACTCCTTAGTTCCTCCCGCGGCATGCCCGTACGGAGGGGGAACCGGCGATGGTATTCCTGAAGTACAGCAACCACTTGGTCGGACAGGGCGGAAAGGCGGGCGCGATGAAACAGGTATTCTACATCGTCGGCGTAGACGCTGACTATGACTTCATGCGCCAGGAGTTGTTCGATAGCTTCCTCGCTATCAGGTCGCGCAATGAGTTTTAAGACATGCTCACGGGAGTAGAGATGGTCGCTAGGTTTCATTAACAGCTGGCTGATAATCTCCGCCGTGCTTCCGCTCTCTAGTACCTCTAACTCCGCTAAGCCCTTCTCGCGGAAACGCTTGCGTTTGCCGGGTACAGGGTCGAGCACCGTACCGCCGCCTAGCGTCATCAGTGGAGAGTAAGAACGCAGCACAAATCTATCCCCGGCCAACACAGCAGTAGGTTCTTCCAGGCGGAGCTGAGCATATGCGCTTTCGCCAGGCATAAGCTCATCGCGGTCGAGGAGTACAGCGCGGCAGAGAATCTCGGCGGTGCCCACATAACAGCGTACGCGCGCGCGGTTAGCGAGCAACTTATCGACATCAGGCAGCAACGCTAAACGCACATCTATCATCATCGCGGGCGACAGGTACCCCCTTGCCGCCAAAATATCCCCGCGCTTAATCGCATCGACAGCCACGGATGCTAAATTCAGGGCAACTCGCTGCCCTGCCTGCGCCCTGTCCACTTGCACCCCATGGACGCCAACTCCGCGTACCCTAAGCGGAAGTTCTGCCGGATAGAGTTCGACTTGGTCACCGACTCGCACTGTGCCGGACAGCAATGTGCCGGTCACCACTGTGCCGAACCCCGGCAAAGTAAAGACGCGGTCGATGGGCAGTCGGAACGGGACGTGTGCATCACGCTGTGTCAAGTTCTCGCAGATGCGGTCGATGGCCACCGTTAGCTCCTGCAGCCCCGCACCCGTGTGCGCTGACACCGCGATCACCGGCGCCTCAGCCATGACAGTTCCGCGCACTTTTTCCTGTATGTCAAGCATTACGAGGTCTAGCCAATCGGGTTCCACTAAGTCAGATTTGGTGACGACCACGATACCACGCTTCACCTGGAGCAACGAAAGGATGTGCAGGTGTTCCGTGGTCTGGGGCATGACCCCTTCATCGGCCGCAATGACCAGCAGCACTAAGTCCATGCCCCCTACGCCCGCCAACATGTTCTTGATGAAGCGCTCGTGTCCAGGTACATCGACTATGCCGGCTCGCCTTCCGCTTGGTAAGTCAAAATAGGCAAAGCCGAGGTCGATGGTGATGCCTCGCTCTTTCTCTTCCTTGAGGCGGTCACAGTCAATTCCTGTCAACACCTTGACTAGTGTGGTCTTGCCGTGGTCAATGTGTCCCGCTGTCCCAATAATAAGGTGCTTCATCGGCACCTCACCGCTATAGACTGCAACGCAGCAGCAATCTCAGCCGCGTCATCGGGCAGAAGTGTGCGCATGTCAATCCACACTCTGTCCTGCATCAACCGAGCGATGATCGGAACCTCGGCGCGGCGAAGGCCTTCATCTAGCAGTGTGGCGCTGATGTCGCTACCGGAAACGGCAACTGCCATGCTCGATATCTCGATGCCCGGCAAGGCTCCTCCGCCCATCTGGCTAGATGACGTAACCACCTCCGCGTGGAAGCTCTTGATGCCGTTTACGGTAGCGGCGAGTGACTCGGCCTCGCGTTTGAGCTCAGTAGGTGTTCGTCTGTACATGCGTAACAGGGGCACATGGTTTTCTGCCTCGGCACAAAGGTACAGGCGCAGCGTCGCTTCTAACGCGGCCAGCGTGAGCTTGTCGATACGCAGAGCGCGCGCTAGGGGGTGTTGCTGGATGGCTTCAATGTACTTACGTTTACCCACAACCAACCCGGCTTGCGGCCCACCCATGAGCTTGTCCCCGCTGAAAGTCACGATGTCTAGACCCGCTGCAACGGCTTGTGAAACTGTCGGTTCGTCAAAATCGGTCGCTAACACGCCGCTACCAAGGTCGGCAATGGACAAAAGCCCGCGCTTGTGCGCGAGAGCAGCGAGTTCGGCAGCGTCAACCGCGGAGACGAAGCCGACGATGCGGTAGTTACTTGTGTGCACCTTGAGTAGGGCGGCAGTTTCAGGGGTGATTGCCCGCTCGTAGTCGTTTAGGTGGGTCTTGTTGGTTGAGCCAACTTCCTTGAGGCGCGCTCCCCCTTGTTCGATAATCTCAGGAATCCTAAAGGAACCGCCCACCTCGACTAATTCTCCGCGTGACACAATGACGTCGCGTCCTTTGGTCAGCGCAGTGAGCACCAACAGCACGGCGGCGGCGTTGTTGTTGACGACAAAGGCATCTTCGGCGCCGGTCAACTGCGTAAGTAAATGGCGCACATGGTCTTGCCGACTGCCGCGGTCTCTGTCCTCTAGATTGTACTCTAGCGTGGAGTACCCGCGCGCCGCTTCCACGATGGCCGTTAAAGCAGATGCAGCTAGTGGGGCCCGACCAAGATTAGTATGCAGCAATACCCCGGTACCATTAACCACGCGACGCAGGCTCTGTTGTTGACGACGCCTTAACCTCTCGCGCAGTACGCCTGCAAGGCCGTCTAAGGCCTGCGTGAGTTCTGCCTCTGGCATCTGCCCGGTGGCAATTGACGCGCGGAGCTCGTGTAGGTAATCTCGCAGGACTGTCATCACCTCAAGACGCCCACGCTCTACTGCCAAGTCGGCTACGGCGGCCGTACGCAGCACGTCGTCGACCTGCGGCAATAAGCGATAGAGCTCAACGCCCATGACTGGCGACCCCGCTCAAATACCTCTCCGCGCTGCTGGCGGCTAGCGCACCATCGCCAACGGCTGTGGCCACTTGACGAAAGGCCTTAGGCCGCACGTCGCCCGCGACAAACACACCGACTTCGGTGGTGGAGAGGTCGTGCTCGTTTGCGAGCAGATATCCGCTCTGGTCCATAGGCAGGACTTCCTGTAAAAAGCGCGTATTTGGTATAAGACCGATGTATGCAAACAGGCCATCTATGGGTATGGTCTCGACAGCGTTTGACCGCACATTCCGCACGGTGACGCTCGTTACGACACGCTCCCCATGAATGGCTTCTACTACGGTGTCGTACATAACCGTAATTTTCGGATTGCCCAGCGCCCGTTCTACGATAATTGGGGTGGCGCGCAAGGCATCGCGACGATGCACAATCGTCACCTGTTCAGCAAACCGAGTAAGAAAAGATGCCTCCTCCACCGCCGAATCGGCCCCGCCCACCACCACGACACGCTTGCCGGAATACAGTGCGCCGTCACACGTCGCGCAGTAGGAAACTCCTGCGCCGATAAATTTGTCCTCCCCGGGCACACCAAGTTTACGGGGTGATGCGCCGGTGGCCACAATCACCGTGCGGGCCTCATAACTACCGCCCGAGCCGTGCACGGCCTTAATCGGGCCACCGAGCTCTACCTTTTCTACCTCGTCATAAACAACCCGAGCATTGAAGCGCTCGGCCTGCTCTAACATGCGTAGGCTCAAATCAACCCCATTCATACCGGCGGGGAATCCGGGGTAATTCTCTACGTGCTCAGTGGTCGCCATTTGGCCACCGGGGCCTAAGCGCTCGATCACTACCGTTTTTAGCTTGGCCCGCCCCGAGTACAGAGCCGCCGTCAGGCCTGCGGGTCCTCCCCCGATAATCAACACGTCATAAACTTCACGCAAGCTAATCCCTCCCGGTCTAGTCAAAAAAAGACCCACGCAATAAATTCGTGGGTCACAGTCGCTATCCTAGGCCTCCAATGCGTAACCGGCTGCAGCAATGGCCCCTTTCATCGTCTCCAGAGATACCACGCTCGGGTCATGGGAGACGGTCACCTTACGGTGCGCCAAATCCACTGTCACAGCTTGTACGCCGGGCAACGACGATAACGCTCGACTCACGGCCGCCTTGCAGTGGCCTCAGGTCATTCCGGCTACAGTAAAGCTAATTTCTTGCATGGGGGACCCCTCCTTATTTAATAAAGCGTTCCAGTGATTCAATCAGCTCGTCAATGGCGACTTCAGACTGACCGGACTCTATGGCGGCGGTCAGACAACCCCGTGCATGCGCGTCGAGGATTTGGACGCCCACTTTATCTAGGGCAGCGCGAATGGCGGCGAGTTGCGTCAGAATGTCGATGCAGTAGCGGTCCTCTTCCACCATGCGCTGCACGCCCCTCACTTGGCCCTCGATTCGGCGCAAGCGGCGAAGAGCCTCGTCGCGGTTAGCCTTCATGCTTGTTCCGACATGATTGGCAGAAGCCGAAAAACCGCAGGCTGTGGTCGACAATCTTGAAGTTCGTGTTGGCGGCTATGCGTGCTTCGAGTTCTTCCAGTAGATCTTCGTTAAACTCAATGATGTCACCACACCCTAAGCACAGCAGGTGATGGTGATAGTGCCGCTCTCTCTCTCCCGCTAGCTCGTACTTCCTGCCGCCCTCACCAAAGTCTAAGCGTGACAAGACCCCCAGACCTTCAAACAAGTCCAGTGTGCGATACACTGTGGCCAACCCGATTTCGGGGTTCTTGTCGCGGCTCATGTGGTAGATTTCTTCGGCGGTAAGATGCGTGTCCTTATGGTCAAGGAGAATCCGAAGAATCGCTTCGCGCTGAGGGGTTAACCTAAACTCACGTTCCTTAAGTAAGTCACGCACTTCCTCAACAACACACTGTTCGGTCACAACACTACACCTCAACTTATGTTGGATAAGCTTAGCATGCCACGCGCTTGGGACACTGTCAAGTTCGCTGACAGTTGACCCACTACTGAAGCCTGAAGCCTGAAGCCTGACGCCCCCCTAGCAGCTGGCTGCTGCAGTCTGGAGGGCAGAATCGAGGCCTTGCGCCTGCACGCGTGAGTATAGGCGCCTGAGTTCCTTGGCGCACTCCGACAAGTTAACGGGTTTGCTCATGCGGACGACGTCGAGAGTTTGCCAAGCGTCACTGCCGCCGTTATCTGACCCGGTGCCAAGCAGAATTGTCGGTTTCCCCGACTGCACCCAGCGGAGAGCATGGTACTCCTCGTCTTGGAGTCCATCAGCATCAATAATTAGGACTGTGGGCGCTAAGTCCACTGCCTCGGCCACAGAGTCACACAGCCTGACTTTGAAGCCATGGCGTTTAAGGATGGTCGGGGCAACCATTTTAAGTACGAAATCATGTGTTACGAGTACAGCGGGCGGCAGTCGCGAAAAATCATGACGTTCTGTGAGCGGACCCTCGGGGGGACAGTCTCCTGAAGTGCGCAAATCCTTGATGTAGATGCTATGTGGTATGTGCTTAGCGGCGCGCTTCAACTCAGCTGCGATTTCGCCAATCTCCCAGTGCGACACTATCTCGCGATGATCATTCGTGACAACTGCCAGACTGATGGTAGCCACGGTGTGCCGCACTTCCTGCCCCTGTCGATTAAACCCACAGATAAAACCGCGCGCTCGATCTAGCGGGTGATAAAGCAAAGGAATCTGTGCCGTAAAGCGGCGGATGATATGCTGACAAATCGCATCCACATTGTCGGGCATGGTGCAGACGACAAAGTCGTCGCCCCCCACATGCCCCACAAAGTCGTAGGGCGTCCCAAAGCGGTTCAGCGCATCAAGGAGGATCTCTGCCAGCTGCTTGATGCCCTCATCACCCTGCAGAAACCCATAGGCATCGTTAATAGACTTAAAGTTGTCGATATCCGCATAGATTACGGCGAAAGGCTTCCGCACAGCAACGAGGCGTTTAAACTCTGCTTCGATCGTGGTGTTGCCTGGCAGCCCGGTCAGGGGGTTGAGGGATCGCTCTTGGCTGGCACGCCGCAGGTGGACCTTAACTCGCGCCATCACCTCTCGAAACTCAAATGGCTTAATGATGAAGTCATCGGCCCCGCAATCGAGTCCTGCCACAATGTTCTCCGTAGAACCACACTCCGACAGCAAAATTATCGGCACGTGCGCGACGAGAGTGTTGCGACGGAGCTGCCGCACGACATCCAAAGCATCCATTTCTGACGTCACAACATCCAGTATGATTAACTCCGGCCTTACTCGCATCGCCAGGCGCAGGACGGTTGGCCCATCATTTGCCGTAACAACTTCGAAGCCGGCGTCCTCAAAGCTATCCCTAAGCAGTTCAGCAGTGTTTGTATTGCCATCCGCCATGAGAATGTGTTTTGCGATGCGGGCTCCCCCCTGACTGGATTAAATACACAAGACAAGCAAGAAACTTATTGTAAAGCGTTCGGCAGCAGCAATGGAACTCCTGCCTAGCAAGAGCAACTGAGAAAAAAGCAACAGGCTCCGTCCCCAGTGCTTAGATGCCGATGATGGCGTTGTAAATGCGTTGCGCCTCACGCGCATCGTTTGTCCCGCCGATAAGGCCTCGCCCATCGGTAAACAACACCACGTCGCGCCCTTCTAATCGCACGCCTAGGGTAAACTTAGATTGCTTTACCTCTAATCCCTTCGCTATGAGAACACCGGCTAGTGCTGCTATGTCTAAAGAGTCCACGCCGCCTCGCACTAGCACACTGTCGCGTCCGCAGATGGCTATGGCATCCTTCGGGTTTTCCCTGAGCAGGAAAGCGCGATCATGTGTTTGGCACGCGGGACAGTTGTCATCTCGGCTCAAAGCCATGGTGTAAAACTTGCCTGTCCACAAGTCAAAATCAAGCACGTCGCTGCGCACGGCTTCAGGCGCGATGATGGCCTTTAGCGCTTCCGATACCTCGATTGCCGCGACTGTCGTCGTAGCCGATGCCAGCACACCTTCTAACTCACAGCTGTCACCTGCCCCCAGCGCAGGAAGCCCACTAAACAAGCACCTAAAGCACGCCCCTCCCGGCATAAAGGTCGCAGTCATGCCACGGCTCCCTACAGCTCCGCCGTAAACCCACGGCAGCCCTAGTTCCAGACAGGCGTCATTAATAGTGAAGCGCGTCACATAGTTGTCGGTGGCGTCGACTACCACTGTGCTGCCACGGAGGAGGGTTACGGCCTTGCTCCCCGAAAGATCAGCGATAACGCCGTTGATTTCCACGGAGCTGTTTACTTCCCGCAGGCGCGAAGCGGCGGCGATCGCCTTTGGCCGTTGTTCTGCCGCATCGCGCTCCGTGAACAGGAGCTGGCGCTGCAAATTTGTGAGTTCGACCACATCGCGGTCGATAATCCGTACATTGCCCACCCCGGCCCGCACCAACAGCTCGGACGCGACCGTCCCGAGGGCACCACAGCCCACCACCGTGACCTGGGCGGAACTCAGTTTAGCCTGCCCGGCTGTGCCGACGAAAGGAAGTGCGATTTGTCGCGCATACCGCTTAATTTGTCATTCCCCACTTATCTAGCGATCCGTCGTATTCCGGAAATCCGTTTGCACTTCATGAATTTGCATCAACACGCAAACTCATTAGCACTTCATGAATTTGCATCAACACGCAAATTCATTAGCACTTCGCACTTCGCACTTCGCCCTTCGCACTTCGCACTTCGCACTTCGCACTTTGCACTTCGCACTTTGCACTTC
>Ga0136715_1000194_pt1 | contig 12827 bp, 13 predicted proteins | sample SedPBSmetaG_FD_104916 | JGI IMG/M metagenome (GOLD analysis project Ga0136715, IMG submission 104916) | Freshwater sediment bacterial and archeal communities from Indian Creek, Illinois, USA to study Microbial Dark Matter (Phase II) -... | ecosystem: Environmental > Aquatic > Freshwater > Creek...
GATCCTTACCGCCGCACTTTCTCCAGCAGATATAAGGTTCCCAGAGTCCTGAAGCTGGCCGGTTTTGAGCCGGATATCTATCTTGATATTCGTGATGGGCCGTGATTACCATAATTTAACTACAAAATATTTGTGAATCAGGGTGTTGAATGTCCGTTATATCACATTTCCATACTGGAAATTTCCGGACACATGAAAATTATTAGGCAATTGTAAAAATAATTTGCGCAAAGCTTCCCTTTCCTATAGGAAATTATCCTTAAAGGGAGAATAATACAATTATCCGTTAACTGCAGAAGACATCCATCCCAGCAATATCTAGTTTTTTTTGTGCGGGCCGGGATGTTTATTTTATTTTGGGAGGTAGAGCTGATGAAATATCAAGGCAAGCGGGCCGGTGTGGTATTGGCGGGTTGCGGGGTTTATGACGGGGCTGAAATTCATGAGGCGGTGCTTACGCTGCTGGCTCTGAACAGGGCGGGAGCGGAAATTGTCTGCCTTGCACCCGATAAGCAGCAGCATCACGTAGTAAACCATCTCAGCGGAAAGGAAGCTGCCGGGGAAACCAGAAGCATGCTGGCTGAGGGTGCGCGTATCGCCAGGGGGAACATTAAAGAAATGGGGAAAATCAGTGCCACCGACCTGGATCTGCTAATTTTCCCCGGTGGTTACGGCGCGGCCAAAAACTTATCTGATTTTGCCTTTAAAGGGCGGGATTGCACGGTGGAGCGGGAAACGGAGCGGCTTATTAGAGAAATGCACGCTGCCCGCAAACCGCAGGGCTTTATTTGCATTGCCCCGGTCATTGCCGCCAAAGTGCTGGGAGCGCATGGCCCGCTGTTGACAATCGGCACTGACGCGCAAACTGCCGCCGCCATTGAGGCAATGGGCGGGAAGCACATTAACAGCAAAGTTGACGAAGTTGTTGTGGACGGGAATAACAGACTGGTCTCCACGCCGGCTTACATGCTAGCTGCCGGTATAGCAGAAGTCGCTTTGGGTGTAGAAAAGCTGGTCGGGGAAGTATTGCGCTTATGCGGCTGAAGCCAGGTTATCCTTAAAGCGCCCGAACACGCCCGGTAGCAGGAAACGATGCGTTTTTTGGATAGAAATAACAAGATGCGCTTATTGCGTAAGTATTAAAAAAGCGTACGTATACAAAACAACAAAAAATGCGGAGAAATAAGCGAAAGCTAAGACGGCAAGCAAAATGCCGATGGAATTTATTGTGTACGCAGATATCAGAAGCGCGAAGCCAAACGCGGCGGCCCATATGAGAAAAAGTGCGAATAGATTGCCCCAACGGCCTTCATATTACATAATTAAAGCCTATCGCGATTCAAGCGTTTTACAAACTCATGGTGACGGTTATGAGGTTGATTGTTTATTATATGTTGATTGATGTCAAAGTCGTATATATAAATATTTATGTCTTATATAATTGACAATTTATCCTGTTTGTGTTACTGTAATTGCATGGAGGTGGTGACTATGGGAAAAAACCTGCGGATAAAAGCCGCACGAGCCGCAAAGGACATGTCCCAAAAAGACCTGGCGGAAGCCGTCGGGGTAGCCCGTCAAACAATGCATGCGATAGAAAAGGGCGACTATAACCCCTCAATAAAGCTTTGCATCGCTATCTGCAAAGCGCTTGGGAAAACGCTTGACCAACTTTTTGGGGAGGATGATGACAATGAGAATAGCTAATAATGGTTTGGACGAAATGCAAAAAGAACGGCGCAATAGAATAGGCAATCAAATGTTCATGTTGATGTTCTTTGCGCTCCTCATTGATTCCGGTCTGTATGGAGCAGGGGTGCGATGGCTTGACTATCCTGCTAATGTTATGGTTATTATATCCGCCTGCATAAGCATTTATCTTGTCAGGCTGATTGTGCTCTGCGCATACCATCCTCCGAGAACCCAAAACAGAACCCGAATAACATTAATCATCGCCATCATCATTTCTATTGCACTTGCAGTTGTGCTTTCAATTACACAGATCGCAGAAAAGACCAATGATAATTCCGCGATGATACTTCTTATCGTCTCTGCTGTCGGTCTGCTTGGCATATTAATCGCAGCGGTGACTAAGAAAGTAAATAGCGGCAAGGACGATAAATATGAGTAACGCATGGTTATAAGCTAAAGCACAAAAGATTTTCAAGAGAATAATTAACCGAAGAGAATAACTGGAGGTAACAGGATAATGAAACAATGGTACGAACAATTATTTGATAATTATGGGAACCAATATGACAAAGAGTCTTTTACCCAAGGGACAGCCGGTGAATGTGACTTTATCGAAAAAGAGCTAAATTATGATCGTTCCTTAAAGATTATTGATATCGGCTGCGGAACAGGCAGGCATGTTATCGAACTAACTATAAAGAGGGTATGCCGTTACAGGTATTGATTTGTCTGAGTCTCAGCTGGATAAAGCCAGAGAGAAAGCGCAGAAGCTCGACCTCAAGATTGATTTTTTAAAACATGATGCCCGAAATCTGCCCTTCGAAAATCAGTTTGATGCAGCCATCATGCTTTGCGAAGGCGGATTCCCTTTAATGGAAACAGACGAGATGAATTTTGAGATATTAAAAAATGCCACAAAATCTTTGAAAAGCTCCGCAAAGTTCATTTTTACAACGATTAACGGGCTGTTTCCCCTATATCATTCCATCAATGATTTTCACGAAACGAGCGCTAACAAAGAAGGCGCACGCTACAAAAGCGACAGCTTTGATTTAATGACTATGAGGGATTATAATGTCACTAAATTTACTGATGATGACGGAAACGCATATGAGCTGCAGTGCAACGAAAGATATTATATGCCAAGCGAAATCACCTGGCTGCTCAAATCCCTGGGATTTAAAAAGATCGAAATATTCGGGGCAAAACTGGGGGCATATTCAAGAGAAGATCAGCTCACGACAGCAGATTATGAAATGCTTGTCGTAGCAGAAAAGCAGAATGCAGGCAAAGAAGTGAGTTTTGAAGAACGCATACAGCTTTGGGATGAAAAATGGGAGAGCTAATGTAATGCAGGGGCAGCCATTTTACGCAATATTTATTCCACAATATGAAAATCTATTCCAAAATTATTGACAGAAAAGGGTTAACGTGCTATAATTTAGCTACCAGAAGGGCAATTTGCCCGGTGGGCTATTTTTTTACCTAAAACATCCAAAAGCTAAGCCAAAATTATATAAATAAAATGGAAATACAATAATAATGGAATGTAATTCCGAAATCGAGAGGTGTAAACATATGTGCGGTATCGCCGGTTTAATTAATCAGAAAAGAGTCAGGGAGAATGGAAGCCGCATAAAAAAAGGAATTGTCTTGCAGACGGAGCGGGGCAACGGGCTCGGTGCCGGTTATGCCGCATATGGTATTTACCCGGAGTATGCCGATCTCTATGCCATCCATCTCATTGCTGTAAACCGGCAAAGCCTGGAAAAAGCGCAAAAATTTCTGGAGCAGCACTTTTTTATTCACGCTGCCGGTAATATCCCTGTCTGGAATCATCAAATTAACGACCACCCTTTGCTGTGGCGTTACTTTGTGGAACCGCGCCCGTGCCGCACGGAGCATACTTTAAGTTACAGGGCAGATGACTATGCCATTGAGAAAGTTATGGAAGTGAACAGGATTCTTGAAGACGCCTTTGTCTTCTCCAGCGGCAAAAACATGGGTGTATTCAAGGGTGTGGGAACGCCGCAGGAAATATATGATTTTTACTGCCTGGATGATTATGCCGGATACTGCTGGCTGGCACACAACCGCTTTCCTACGAACACGCCGGGCTGGTGGGGCGGCGCCCATCCATTCAATTTGCTCTCATGTTCAATCGTGCATAATGGGGAGATTTCTTCCTACGGCGTTAACCGCCGCTTTCTTGAGGGTTTTGGCTACTACTGCCGTATGCAGACAGACAGCGAGGTGGTGGCTTACCTGCTGGACCTGCTGATGCGCCGCCATGAACTTACCATTGAAGAAGCCACTCTTGTCTTGGCGCCGCCTTATTGGATTGCGGCGGAGCAGCTGGCCGATGAAGCAGTACGGGATAAGGTGATCGCCTTGAAGATAATCTATGAAGCGGCCATGCTCAACGGTCCCTTTGCCATTCTTGCTGCCTGCGCGGATGGTCTTTTCGGCATAACGGACAACACCAAATTGCGGCCTATGACGGTTGGCCGTAACGGGGCTTACACTTTTTTCGCCAGTGAAGTTTCCGCCCTCTATGAAATGGATGAGGATCTACAAAACATCTATATGCCGCGGGCAGGCCAGCCTTGTATTGTAAGGCTGGATGCGGACGGCACTCCGGGGAGTTGCCCGGAGTCCGATTATATCTGTAGTCAGATTATACAGTGAAAGGAGCCTGATCAGCATGACCATTGCCGTGAGTTCACCGGGGCTGCGATCATTCTTCCGGCCTCTTTTTGACCGTGAATACTGTGACGGCTGCGGGCAGTGCGCCGTGGAATGCTCCTTTAATGAAATACGTATGGAGACACGGGCTGGTCGTAAAATACCTGTGGCCAACGGTCGCTCCTGCGGTGCCTGCCATCGCTGCGAACTGACCTGTCCCCGGGGGGCGATCCGCATTAAAGAGGATGGGATGCCCTTACGGCCCCATGGGGTCTGGCATGCTGATGCGGTAAACCGGGTACACCTGCAGGCCGCTTCGGGAGCGGTGGCCCTGACCGGACTGGGGGCCGATACTAGTTTACCTGTCTATTTTGACCGCCTGCTTTTCAACGCCTGCCAGGTCACTAACCCGGCTATTGATCCGCAGCGTGAACTGATGGAAACGGTCACTTATCTTGGCCGTAAAGCTCAATCCTGGCAGGAAATAGCAGATGTGAGCAGTTTTCACCGTTCCCTTATCCCTTTGAGCATGCCCCTGCTCTTTGCCCCCATGTCGTACGGGAGTGTTAACCTCAGTTTTCAACTGGCTATGGCCCGCGTGGCACGTAAGAAGGGACTGCTCTGGTATTCGGGAGAGGGAGGGCTGCACCGTGATCTTTATTCATACAGCGATTGCGTAGTTCTGCAGGTTGCTTCCGGCCGCTTCGGGGTGAGCCGGGAGTACATGCAGCTTGGCAGGGCTTATCAGATTAAAATCGGACAGGGGGCAAAACCGGGCATCGGCGGCCACCTGCCCGGGGAAAAAGTGCTGCCGGGTATCTCCGAAACGCGCATGATTCCCCTGGGGAGCGACGCCATCTCACCGGCGCCCCAGCACGATATCTATTCCATCGAGGACCTGCGCCTGCTGATCTACGCGATAAAGGAAGCAAGCGGCTATAAGCCTGTTTGCGTCAAAATTGCCGCCGTGCACAATGTGGCGGCCATCGCCAGCGGCGTTGTACGGGCCGGCGCCGATATGCTCTATCTTGACGGCTACCGGGGCGGCACTGGGGCCACGCCGGCGATCGTACGGGACAATGTGGGCATTCCCCTGGAACTGGCTCTTGCCGCCGTGGACCAGCGCCTGCGTGATGAACGCATCCGGCATCGGGCCTCAATTATTGCCGCCGGGGGCATCCGCAACAGCGGCGACGTGATGAAGGCGATCGCCCTGGGCGCCGACGCGGTGGCAATCGGTTCCGCTTGCCTGGTGGCCTGCGGCTGTCATGTCTGTCAGCGCTGCAACAGTGGTAAATGCCCCTGGGGGATTACCACCAATGATGAAAAGCTGGCGGCAAGGTTGGACCCCGCTTGGGCGGAGGAGCGCTTAACCAACCTGGTGGAAGGATGGCACCACGAGATGCGGGAAATTATGGGCTTAAACGGTATCTATGATATTGGATCGTTCCGGGGCAACAGACTTATTTTGCGGGGGGTGGGGCTCAGTGACCGGGAACTCGCTGTGCTGGGAATCAAACATGCCGGGGAATAGGGAGAGGCAAAAGGGCAGCGGTGCCGTGGTTGTCAACGCCCGGGGCATTCCTTACCGGGAGCTGAACAGACAGCTGCGCGAACTGGCTTCTGCCGGGGCGCGGCAGATCATGCTGGAGGGAGTGCGGGGGCAGCGTTATCTGGGCAGCGGCCTTGACTTTCCCGATCTGCTGCTGCAGGTAAAGGGCATTCCCGGTGAGGACCTGGGCTTTAACCTCAGCGGTCCCACCATCGAAGTATTCGGCCATGCCCAGAACGCTGTGGCCAATACCATGGACAGCGGACGCATCATCGTGCACGGTCTGGGGGGAGACGCCCTTGCCTACGGTATGCGGGGCGGCGAACTTTACGTGCGGGACGATGTGGGTTATCGTGTGGGCATTCATATGAAGCAGTACGCAGACAAAGTGCCCGTGGTGGTGATCGGCGGCACTGCCGGTGATTACCTAGGCGAGTATATGGCCGGTGGGATAATTATTCTGCTTAACCGGGAAAACAGGCAGGAGATGGTGGCCGGTATCTCCCCTCGCACCCTTGCTACCGGCGTGCATGGCGGGGCCCTTTATATCTTTGCTTATGATCTGCCGGCCGGCCTGCTGGGCATTGGCGCCAAACAGGAGGAAGGAAGCGGCGCGGACCGGGAAAGGGTGGAGCATTACGTGCGGCAGTTTTGCCGTAATTTTTCGCTGAATGCCGCACCGCTGCTGGACCGTCAGTTGATCAAAATCGTACCTGCTGGCAGTCGTCCCTTTGCGTCATTTTATTGTCCGGCTTATCCCGCTGCCACGGGTCTCAGACCGCAGCATGTGCAGCGCACTTCTCCCTGCGAGACAGCCTGTCCGGCCGGTGTCCCCACAGGCCGTTTCCTCCGTCTGTTGCGGCTGGGCGAGCTGGAGCAGGCCGTTGACCTGATTGACGAAGTTACACCTTTGCGCTACAGCTGCTGCGGCTTTATCTGCCCGCACCTCTGTGTGCAAAGCTGCACCCGTGCAAGGGTGGACTTTGCCGTGCGCACGGCGGAGCTGGCGCGGCGCTTTAAAAATATTCCAGTAACGCTGCCCGTGCGGCGGCATGGGGAAAAAATTGCCGTTATCGGCGCGGGGCCGGCCGGCCTGAGCGCGGCCTACCAGCTGGCGCGGAGCGGCTACGGGGTAACGGTCTTTGACGAGGCGGAACGCCCCGGAGGTAAATTATATCAGGTAATCTCGCGGCAGCGCCTTCCCCTGGATGATTTGGAGCATGATTTGGCAAGGATCGAGGCCATGGGCGTAAAATATGTCACCGGTACGCGTGTTGATGCCTCGCGCCTGGAGCAGATGCTGGATGAATATGACTACATCATTATTGCCGTGGGCGCACACCAGGCGATCATCCCCCTTATCGAGGGCAGGGAATATCTGCTTGCCGGACTGGACTTTCTCAAAGAGTATAACCGCTGCCTTGCCGGGGATGAAACCTTTTGCACATGTGTCGGTGAAAAAATAGTGGTGGTGGGGGGCGGCGACGCCGCGGTGGACGGTATCGAGGCACTGCTGAAGATAGGTATTGCGCCGGGCCATATTACCGTAATCGATATGAAAAAGCCTTCCGCGGATCCGATAGCCCGCCGCCATCTGGAACAGTTGGGCGTATCCTTTCGCTACCCCCTTTTCCTGCAAGAGGCCACGACGCAGGGAGTGTATGTCAATGATGCGCTGGAGCGGCGGGAGTTTATCCCGGCGGATACGATCCTGGTTTTTATTAACGAGCGGCCGGAGCTGGCCCTGCTGCCGGCGGTTCTACGGGAGCAGACTGATGAGCGGGGTTTTTACCGGCATGCCGGGGAGGACACTTATCGCACGATTCACCCGCGCATCTCTGCGGTTGGCGACATGCAGGGGCAGGGGTTGGTAACTGCCAACATAGGGCGTGGCCGCCGGTGTGCCCAGGAGGTGGATGCCCTGCTGCGCGGCCGGCCGTATACTCAAGAGGTTAAAGAGCCCCAGGATGCAGCTTATCTCTTCCCCGGCAGGGCCGTGCCGCTCGTGGCAGGAGATGTGGAGATCGACGAGGAAAAAGACCGCTGCCTGCACTGCGGCATCTGCGTACAGTGTGACGCCTGCGTGGAAGCCTGCCCGCGCCAGGCGCTCAGCCGCAACGGTGAGGAATTTTCCGTGGATCTGGCCCGCTGCGGCGGTTGCGGCACCTGCGCGGCCACCTGCCTGGGCGGGGTAATCAGAATGCAAGAAATTAGAGGCCAGAAGCAGGAAGCAAGAGCAGGGTACGTTAAGATTGTCTCCGACCGCGAAAGCGCCCCTGACAGTCCGCTGTTTAAGAGTATGGCTGGGGCTGACAACAGATTTTTAATATTGGGCTTGCGCGGCTATTAGCTAAAGACGGGCTTTAGCTCAGCCCGTGTCTTTACAGATCACGGATCTTGCAGTAAGATTAGTAAAGGTCCGGGAGGTTGAAGAATGAACGGGTTGGAGTACTGCCTGGGAATTCCCGGGATGTCGGCGCGAAAAGCGGTAATTTCCGCCTTATCCCTGGCAGGTTTGCATTGTGTGGGTGAGGGCAGGGACAATCCTCATTTTTTGAGACTGGTGCGCAGCGTACAACCACAACTTGCTATTCTTGAGCTGTCCCTACCGGGAAATGTGTGGGAAACGGCCGCCATCATTGATCAGGAATCCCTGGCAGCTGTTTTAATCCTGGAAAACAAAAAAGCAAGCCACCGGCCTCCCTTGGCTGCGCCTGAAATGCCCCACACCGTACTTACCCTTCCGGTCAGCAATCAGGTTCTATCAGCCGTAGTGGACGTCCTGTACAGGGAGTTTCAGCGACGCAGAAACCTGCAAAGCGAACTGCGTACCTTAAAAGAGCACCTGCAGGGACGTTTCATTATTGAGCAGGCAAAGGGCATGGTAATGAAGAAGTTCAACCTGAATGAGCAGCAGGCCTACCGTATGCTGCAAAAGAAAAGCATGGAGCTGCGCATACCGCTGGAAAAGCTGGCCTGGGGCGTACTGCAGGGAAATTTTTTAGAAGTGGCGGAACTATAGGGCAGGAAGCAGGAGAACGGGATTCTGATGGCGAAACAAAATCTAAACTGGGTACTATAGCTGAAAACTGTTAACTGTAGTGTTGGGCAAAGGCGCCCACTGGCTTTTTTTATATAAGCGGTGGGCGTTTTTTTAATAACATGAATGAAAGGGAGTTGAAAAGTATGGGTTACACAAGTGAAGACGTATTGCATCTGGCGGAGGAGATGCAGGTTAAGTTTGTGCGTATGCAATTTACGGATATTTTGGGAACGTTAAAAAACGTATCCATCCCCATATCCCAGTTGCCCAAGGCCCTGGCCGGGGAGATCCAGTTCGACGGTTCTTCCATTGAAGGTTTTGTGCGTATTGAGGAATCGGATATGAACCTGCGCCCCGATCTGGACACCTTTAAACTGCTGCCCTGGAAGCCAAAGGATGGAGCCGTGGCCCGTTTTATCTGCGACGTCTACAATCCGGACGGCACACCCTTTGCCGGCTGCCCGCGCGGTATCCTGAAAAAAGCCATCGCTGAAGCCGCGGCTATGGGCTACTCCATGAATGCCGGGCCGGAGGCCGAATTCTTCCTTTTCCAAACGGACGCCGACGGCAAGCCTACCCTGATCACCCACGACAATGCCGGGTATTTTGACTTGACACCGGTGGACCTGGGAGAAAGCGCCCGCCGCGATATGGTGCTGACGCTCACGGAGATGGGCTTCGAAATAGAGGCCTCGCACCATGAGGTGGCGCCGGGCCAGCACGAGATCGATTTTAAGTACAGCGATGCCCTCTCCACGGCGGACAGCCTTATGACCTTCCGTTTTGTCGTGCGCACCATCGCGCAGCGGCACGGCCTGCATGCCAGCTTTATGCCCAAACCCATCTACGGTATTAACGGCTCGGGGATGCACACCCATATTTCCCTTTTCCGGGGAGATGAGAACATTTTCTACGATCCCCAGGGGCGCTATGAACTGAGCAGGGAAGCCCTCAACCTTATTGCCGGGCTGCTGGAGCACGCCCCGGCCTTTACCGCTATAACCAATCCCACCGTCAACTCCTATAAGCGGTTGGTTCCCGGTTATGAGGCGCCCGTCTATATCGCCTGGTCGCAGCGTAACCGCAGCCCCTTGATTCGCATACCTTCACGCCGCGGCATTGGCACCCGTGTGGAGTTGCGCAGCCCCGATCCATCCTGCAATCCCTACCTGGCCCTGGCGGTAATGTTAAAAGCGGGTCTGGACGGTATCAAGCGCAACCTTACCCCTCCTGAGCCGGAGGATCGCAATATCTATGCCATGACATCCAAGGAGCGGGCCGACCGCAACATCTTCAGCCTGCCAGCCAGCCTGGATGAAGCCCTTAAGGAACTGGAGAAAAACCCTGTAATCCTGGAGGCGCTTGGAGAACACGTCTGGGATCGTTTCAAGGAGGCGAAAATGATCGAATGGGATGCTTACCGCACCTGTGTCCATCCCTGGGAAGTGGAGCGTTACCTCGGCACATTCTGAAATTGGCGGCTATCCGGTGATTGTGCGGCCATCCTACGTGCTTGGCGGCAGGGCGATGGAGATCGTTTACGATGACGCGGGCCTGCGGGATTACATGCGGCGGGCTTTGCAGGCATCCCCTGAACATCCGGTACTGATTGACGAATATTTGGAGGATGCCGTAGAGGTTGATGTTGATGCTCTCTCAGATGGCACCGACACGGTAATTGCGGGGATCATGGAGCATATTGAAGAAGCCGGTATTCATTCCGGCGATTCGGCCTGCACGCTTCCGCCCCGCACCTTAAGCGACGCCGTACTGGCGGAAATTAAGTCGCAGACAAAAGCGCTGGCGGCTGAGCTTGGCGTACAGGGATTAATGAACGCCCAGTACGCCGTCAAAAATGATACTGTCTACATCCTGGAGGTCAATCCCCGCGCTTCCCGCACCATCCCCTTTGTCAGCAAGGTGACCGGCATACCTTTTGTCAAACTGGCTACCAAAGCTCTGTTGGGGCACAAGCTGTCTGAGCTCGGCCTGACCGGCGAGGTGAGCATACCGCACGTAGCTGTTAAAGAGGCGGTTTTCCCCTTTAACAAGTTTCCGGGAGTTGATGTGATACTGGGTCCGGAGATGAAATCAACAGGGGAAGTAATGGGGATAGACGAAGATTTCGGCCTGGCCTACGCCAAGGCGCAAGCAGCCAGCTACAACAGGATACCGCTTTCCGGTACGGTTTTTATCAGCGTTAAAGATAAAGACAAAGAAAAGGCGGCCCATATTGCGGCAAGGCTGTTGCGCCAGGGCTTTAAAATCACGGCCACCAAAGGGACGGCCAAATATTTTAAGGAGCGGGGCCTGTCCGCAGAGGAAATAAATAAGGTGGCTGAGGGCAGGCCGCATGTGGTGGATGCGATTAAAAACAGAAAAATGGATTTTGTAATCAATACCGTCACCGGAGCGCAGGCTCAAAAGGATTCCTTTTCTATTCGCGGAACAGCGCTCCAATACCGCGTATCATTCACCACAACCATGGCCGGAGCGGAAGCGATGGTTACGGCGGTAGAAATGCTGGCAAAGAAGCAGATGCTCATTAAGCCTATCCAGGAATACCACTCTCTTTAGAGCTTGATTGTTTTAGACTCACCAGTCATGGAGTTAAATGTGGCTTCGGCTTCTTCCAGACAAAAGACCTCAAAAATGCCATCATTTACAGAGTACCGTTTGGCCAGCAAAGGCGCTGTCTCCAGCGCCTTTGCTTTTACCGCCTGGGTGGAATTAAAGACAGCTCTCCCGCTCAGGCGAATCCATTTTCTGTCCGGCGCAGTGGAGCTTATCTCGCAATACGGGTTTGCCTTCAACTGCCGGTAGACATTCTTCTGGTTGTTTGTACAGAACCATAGCTTGCCTTCATGCTCCATCACAAAAGCAAAGGGGCGAACTTTCGGCATGTTTCCGTCAACAGTGGCAAGGTAAAATGTGCCGTTCTCTTTTAAAAACCGGAGAACTTCATCCACAATAATCACTCCTGTCAAGATATGATATTATTGATTAATGCCCCGCAGCTTAATATAGTCTCCGCGAAAGTAAGTAATTCCCAAGCCCAGCGGCTTATGATCCTGGGTCAGCAGCTTTTGTTCCACCACAAGCAGCGCCAAATTGTCGTAGATATTGAGCAGCCTCTTTTTTCCCTCATCCGGTATCTCCGCATAGATAATCAGCTCTTTCCGCAGCGAAAAAGGATGTTTACCTTTTGAGATCATCTCGGGAAATGTGGCATCCTGTATTTCTTTTTCCACAATCGGCATGCCGCGTTGATATAACAAATATTTCATGTCGTAGGCCACAGGCTTTCCGCCTGTGTAAAAAAGACGCCGGATCAGAATCACATTTTTGTTTCTGGAAATCTGTAAACTGTTCATCAGTTTTTCGTCCGGCATAATAATGCGGACTTCCAATAATTTTGTTTTGTCGACACTGTTGATAATGTTGCTCATTTCGTTGTAATAAATTGTATATTTTGTAATATCAGGATTTTGGACAAAATTCCCTTTGCCGGGGATGGAGTAAATATATCCCTCATTAGCCAATATGGCCAGGCCTTTTCTTACCGTCATGCGGCTTACGCCGAATTCCTTGCTGAGGGCATTTTCCGAATCAATGATATCTCCGGGCTTTAAGTTGCCGCTATTTATTTTTTCTCTGATTGTATTCACAATCTGCGCGTAAACCGGTACGACCATTGCTTATGACCTGTTTCTCCTTACTGTTATTTCACCCACCCCTGGCATATTTTCACGCCTTCGGCAGCATTAGTTGTGAAGGCGTCGGCGCCAATCATCGCGCAAGCCTCCTTGGTGACAGGGTTTCCGCCGATTATTATTTTGACACTGTCTCGCACAC
>Ga0136715_1000197_pt1 | contig 12771 bp, 8 predicted proteins | sample SedPBSmetaG_FD_104916 | JGI IMG/M metagenome (GOLD analysis project Ga0136715, IMG submission 104916) | Freshwater sediment bacterial and archeal communities from Indian Creek, Illinois, USA to study Microbial Dark Matter (Phase II) -... | ecosystem: Environmental > Aquatic > Freshwater > Creek >...
AGGAAGAAATCATAGTTCCAATCACACTTGAAATACGGGTCGAATCGCAGACCTGACTCGTTTATCTTGTCTTCATCTGAATAAATCAGTCCGGCATCCGGGCACTTGTTGATAGTTTCCGCCACCCAGAAAAGAGCCTGCTCGGCGAGCATGTCGTCGTGATCTAGAAGCGCAACATAATCCCCTGTAGCAAGTGTGAGGGCACTATTGGATGCTGCGCTGATGTGGCCGTTAGTCAAGCGAAAAACAACCCTGATACGCTCATCCCTGTGGGAGTAATCCTCCAAGATGAAGCGAATGGCTGGATCGGTAGAGGCATCATCGGCTATACACAATTCCCAGTGGGGATAAATCTGGTAGCGCACGGATTCGATGGCTTCTTTAAGCCACTGCGGTTTGGGGTTGTAGCAGGGCATTACGACTGAAATAAGCGGCTTATAGGGGAAGCCTTCGGCAATTTGGCACATCTTCGCACGAGTCTCATTAGTTAGCGTGTCATATCGACGAACCCACCTCGAATAATCCCATGAAGAGAGACCCATGACCATCGCAAATCTTCGCCACAAGCCAAGCATTCCTTCGCAGCGAAAGATTTGAGTTGCCTTTTCACCTGTACGTAGCCAACCACCCGCCACTTGAACCCGGTGAAGTAGATTTATCATCGGTAAATGCCTCTGTTCTGTCAAACTTAATTTTATATCATATTTCAGATAACACACATTAACACATAGCCCACCGGAATCTACAGTCGACGGCACAGATAAACAATTCAGATACGTAGTAAGAACTAAACACCGATATCGACGATATAGGCAATCCCGTAGGTCATGAAACAGCAACTAAGTCAGTAGGATTATGTAAAATCCTTAACTTAGTCCCGGGTTCATAACACCGAGAAACTCAACTCGAACGAATTCGCCTGAAAGCTGTGTTTTTAACCTAATCTTGCCACTAAAAGTCCGCCAGACTCGTAAGACTATAAATAGCATATGCTATTTATAGGTTGGGTACAGGTGCCAATGTGCCTCTATCCAAGCCTTCATATCTTCAATCTGTTCTGGATATTCTTTTACTAAAAAATTAAAATCAGTACGTGTATTAACTAGGCTTTTATCAAGTACCACATTATCCTTATAGCAGATTTCTATATCGCTTTTGCTAAAACTCTTTTGAAACAGGAGTAAAAGATTATATTTATCAATATGTTTTTCAGGGACTAAATGATAAAGGCCACACAAATTCTGTTTAATTGCAGCATCTATACCTCTGGCAAGTTCAATGGTCGTCACACCATTCCAAATAGCCTTACCATAGCCGCTAATACTTCCACTTTGTTTCATAAACCAATTAAAAAGTCCCGTTCCTTCAAAATCAACATCCGGACCAATAATTGACATGCGAAATGTCAAGTCTTTATCGTTATTCACCTCGCCAAAAGCTTTAGTTCGATCATAAATTGTTGAACCATCGGGCAAATCGTTTTCTTCGTATCTACCTCGTGAACCTGAAAACACACAGTCAGTAGATAAATGAACTAACTTAGTACTCGTTTTTTTATACTTGCTCTCTAAGTATTTGGGCAAATAAGAATTTAGCCATATTGCCTTATCCGGGTGTTCCTGTGCATCTCTTTGCAAAAGGCCAATACAGTTTACAACTACTTCAGGTTTCACGCTATCCAACCAGCATTCCAGAGCGGGAAAATCAGATACATTAAAAGCAGCACTTTTTTCTCCGACTTTTTCACTGCGAGAAGTTCGATAAATATCATACCCATGCTCTTCTAAATATAGGGAAATAACATGACCAGCCATACCAGTAGAACCCATCACTACGATTCTTTTCAATTGTATTCGTCACCCTTTCTCCACACTGTACGATTTACATAATTTGTATAACTCATAATAATTCTCACAACTTTTTTAGAAACATTATCAACATCATAATCACAAACTGTTCGGAAGATCTTTGCATTTTCTATGCTTTGCTCCGTTACCACTTTAATCGCTTTTAGCACGTATTCTTTTTTGAGCCCTGTCATAATTAATGTCCCCTCATCCATACCTTCCGGTCTTTCGTGAGCTTGGCGAATAGTTATAGCGGGAAAGTGCAGTAAGGATGATTCTTCCGTTATTGTGCCACTATCACTTATCACGCAGTACGCATTTATTTGTAGCTTAATGTAATCTGCAAAGGAAATCGGCTTCATAAACTCTACCAAACCTGAAAAATCAAAATTGGCTTTTTTCAAAAGCTTACTAGTGCGCGGATGTGTAGAAACAATAATTCTTTTTCGATATTTATCTGCTATAGCATTTATAGATTCTACTAAATCTTTAAAATTCTCATGCGATTCTACATTTTCCTCCCTGTGAGCGGAAAGCAAGAAGTATTCTCCCTTTTCCAAAGACAGACGAATAAGTACATCTGAAGCTATGATAGAATCTTTTTGTCGTGCCAGTACCTCTTTCATGCTGGAACCGATTTTTATTATTGTTTCGGGCTGAATTCCTTCTGCTATTAAATAACGGCGAGCATGCTCAGTCAATGTCATATTTATATCCGACAAATGATCAACAACTTTACGGTTTAATTCCTCTGGCACTCTCTGGTCAAAACAGCGATTGCCTGCTTCCATATGAAAAATAGGGATTTTATTTCTCTTTGCAGAAATAACAGATAAGCAGGAATTGGTATCCCCGTAAAGCAAAACAGCATCGGGCTTTTCTTGCTTTATGATTTCATCCGACTTGATAATAACATTTCCAATGGTCTCTGCCGCCGTGTTCCCAGCTGCATTAAGAAAAATATCAGGCGTTTTGATCCCCATACCAGCAAAAAATATCTCGTTAAGCTCATAGTCATAGTTCTGTCCTGTGTGGACAAGAATATGATCGGTATATTTTTCAAGTTCCTCAATAACGCATGAAAGCTTAATTATTTCGGGGCGAGTGCCAACAATTGTCATTACTTTCATAGATCAATACTCCTCTGCATAGCTGCCATTTAAGGATTTTTGTATATAATCAAGCTCTAATAGCATACTAATAACTTCTTGCTTTGAAAGCCTTTTGGTATTATGGGATGTATAATCTTCAGCAGCAGAAACCCGATGCTGACCGTTTGTAAAATATTTGCTATAGTTCAAGTCTCGTTCGTCCATTGGCACTAAATAATTATTGCCTAGATCAATTGCCCTTGCCATCTCCTCGCGAGTTAGCAGAGATTCATAGAGTTTTTCTCCATGCCTAGTCCCAATTATGCATGGTTCTTTTTGTCCTTCAAAAATTTCTCTTATCGCCTCTGCCAGAACGCCAATGGTACATGCAGGCGCTTTTTGAATAATTAATTCTCCACCTTTAGAGTGTTCAAATGCAAAAAGCACCAGATCGACCGCATCATCCAGAGACATCATAAAACGTGTCATATTAGAATCGGTAATTGTAATTGGCTGTCTTGATTTGATTTGATTAATGAATAGCGGAATCACGGAGCCACGTGAACACATAACGTTTCCATATCTCGTTATTGAAATAGTAGTATTTCCATTAGAAGAAATCCTTGCCTTTGCAACTGCAATTTTTTCCATCAGTGCTTTTGACATTCCCATAGCATTAATCGGATAAACTGCTTTATCCGTAGACAGGCAAATAACTCTTTTCACATTGTTTTGTATTGCCGCATTTAAAACATTTTCCGTACCTAATATATTTGTGCGTACCGCTTCTAGCGGAAAAAACTCACAAGAAGGTACTTGTTTTAATGCTGCTGCATGGAAGACGTAGTCCACCCCTTTCATCGCTTGAGTAACACTTTCGTAGTTTCTTGTATCACCAATAAAAAATTTCAATTTTGGATCATTATACCTATTTCGCATATCATGCTGCTTCTTTTCATCACGGCTAAAAATTCTTATTTGACTAATATCCGTCTTTAAAAATCTTCGCAGAACGGCGTTTCCAAAAGACCCAGTACCTCCTATTATTAATAAGGTTTTATCTTCGAACATATCATTACCTCCTCATAGTTGTTTTAGGTATATCATCTTATAAAAAGCCTTTTAACAGCATCCAGCATCACTCTGAGAGGTTTTGTCGTCTTCCACAAAGTGCTATTTTTAATGGTTTCCAGATCTTTTACTCGGACGAACAGTTCCGTATTTTGAGCTTTTTCATCATCAATAATTTTAATTAAATTCCCATGCTGTGCAGATAGGCTTCCTACTTCATTAATTAGTTTACTATTCTGTATGGATAAGCTTTCCATTTCATCAATTAATTTAACATTCTGTGCAGATAGTTCCTTATTTTGAGCTTTTTCCCCTTCAACAATTTTAATCAAAGTTCCATGCTGTGCAGATAGGCTTCCTACTTCATTAATTAGTTTACTATTCTGTATGGATAGAACTTTAATACTATCCGCCATCGTTGTATTCTGAGTAATTAACACATTATTCTTATTTTGCAATTCTACATTTTCTTCCCTTAGTTGCACAATTTGTTCTGTTAGTTCCTTATTTTCTTTTTCTAAGTTGTTATTTTGCACCGTTAATTCCAATGTTTGTTGGTTCAACTGGATGTTGCTTCGCTGTAATTGGATTTGTTGAGAATTATAGTAATCCAGCGGCAAGGTGCTAATGAGCTGTTTTAAATTCTCCAGCTCTAAATAATTATTATCCAAGATTCCTGGATTAAATTGGAGTGCTACCAAAAACTGCTGGCTGTTTTCCTGGGCAGGATGAAATTCCACACAAGAAAAAGGAAGGAGTTTAGCCCGCGTACAGTCATACAGAAATTTTATAAATCCCGCATCGGTAAAAGGCCAAAAATGTACATCGCCCTGTTTTTCGCCAGCAATCGTCCTTTCATAGGCTGCAATTGATTTATCTGTATCATTGTGAGGCATCACCAGATGCATATCCTTAGCCTGCCAAAAAACCGTCGGATTATTTTCATTGATAGCCGTATTATAAAAATCTAGAACCATTCTTGCTGTTTCTTGCTGCCCACGTCTGTATACATCATATGCATCACGGAAGGATGCCGACTCACGAAAATGGTCAAAGCAATAACGTTTATCCGGATAGATGATGCACAGCTTCCCACCAGGCTTTAGTACAGAAGCAATATCTTGGAAAAATCCAATGATATCTTCCATATGCTCCATCACATGGGAGGCTACCACATAATCAAACTTCTCCATTCCTGCAAAGGTTTTATCGTAGCTTTCGTCAAGGACATAATCTATATCCACAATCGTATCCACATCAACATGAATCCCGGTAGTTTCCAAATAATCATTACCAGAGTACAACATTTTCACCTGTTCAGTACTCCGAATATCAGAATAAAAGCAATTTGGAAATTCAGCTTTTTTTACAATAGGGCGGTTCAATGGGCCTATTTCCAAAATCAGTGCTCGACGATCCTTAATAACATTTCTAACAAAAATTTCTCGCTCGTCCATTAATTAATGCTTTCCTTTCGTTAGCGTTAGAGTGTCCACTAGTCATTATTCTCAGCAACACCTTCTTCCTATCAGAAGTGACCTCTGAAAAGAGAGTTGGGGGCACGTCCTTCACTGGCACCAAACTGCAAATAGTGAATGAGTGGATTAACACCCGCCTCCATTACATCGGGATTCTGTTTAAGGTACCAATTTGTATCGAAGGTTGGATTTGGATTGCGCCCCTCGCGTGCACCATGCATCAGGTAGTGTAATGTAGGATCTATCTGTGCTGTAGTAACATCCGGGTTCTGGCGCAAGTAATAAGTGATATCAAAAGCTTCTGAGGAACGCAGTAAACTCCATCCTTTGAGTACACGCCATCCCACCTTGAGACCGTTAGTTCTCGCAAAGCCTGCGATCGTCTTTACGGTTGCAATGCGATCTCGCATTAATCTGAGCTTAGCTCCGATCGCACGAAGCGGAGCTGTGATCCACCACGAGCGGGAAGATAGAATCGCACTGATCTGCACATCTCGCTCGACTGTGCCTTTGTTGATAGTATCGAACTGTTCATTTAAAGTTAACACTTTAATTAATCTTTCTTTTAACCATTGTTCTAGTTTATCACATTTTTTTGTAGTACAAAGCAAATCTTCATAGATTAAATCAATACTACAACCTACTGAAGAATATACGATATATAATTCTATATATAAATCACGAATTGTATCTGAGGACATATTTAGATCTTCAGAAATCGCTTTTTCTAAGTAGATTTTCCGTTTAGCAAAAAAAGAATTTGGACAAAATTGATTTTCTCTCGTATTAACTATTGTCAAAAACTCAGGGATACGCTTTACTTTATGCCGCTTTGCGATGCGACGCCATAGATCTATGTCTTCACACATATCCATGCTTTCGTCAAAATTCCCAATTTCATCCAGTACTAGCTTTCGTAGGACAACAGAGGGAGTTGTAATAATATTATTATTTATAAATAGCATTTCCGGATAGATGTCCTCGTCTAAAAACACATTTATCGCTGATAAACCAGTTTCTATATTTCTATGATCAATTATTCGAGCAAGATTATACGACATCGCATATTCAATATTTGCGTCTAATACGTTAATATGCTTTTCCAGATGTTCTCTTGTCCAGAGATCATCTGAGTCAATGAACGCTATATATTCTCCTTTTGCTTTTCTCATTCCAGCATTTCTAGCTGCAGCAGCTCCTTGGTTTTGCTGATATATATATATGATCTTATCGTTATATTTTTGTATGACATCACTGGTATCATCAGTAGATCCATCATCAATAACTATCAGTTCGAAATTACTATAGTTTTGATTTAGCACGCTTTCTATTGCAAAACAAATGCAATAGCCTCGGTTGTAGGCAGGCAAGATAACACTAACTTTTTTCTCATATTCTATTTTTAGTAATTTTTCTAGGGCACAATAATACGCCTTTGGAACATATGATGTCTTTAAGCGTTTTACCATACTATAATAAAAAACAGGTAAACTTTTATAGCTTTCTTTTATGTCTTGTTCAGTTGTCTCTTCAATAAAACTTACCCACAATTCATTAGCTTCCTTCCCGTGTATACTCTCCTTCAATGATCCTTGCTCTGCATGAACTCGAGATTTTATAAGAATCTCTTTGTGATATAATAATGGATATTGTTTGAATATTTTAAACCATAAGGCGTAATCCTGAGTAGTTTTTAGCTTTATATCAAATAACCCCACTTTAAGAAAACAATCTTTATGAATCAATAATGTACATCCATTTATATAGCCGTTTAAAAGCGGGTATATACCCATATTAGAATAACTTATATCTCCCTTATTGCCATATTTAAATTCGCCTATAATATTAGAAGTTTTATTTATTATGTGATATCCCCCGTACAAGATAGTCCTTTTATCAGTTAATAATTTCAAATGATCTATTTGAGTTCTTATCTTATCCGGATAATAAATATCATCGTGTGATAACCATGAAAAGTATTCACCCGTCATCTTTTCAATACCGAGGTTGAGAGCTGTAGCCACACCGCCATTTTCTTTACTATAATAGCGAATTCGGTCGCCATAAGACAGAGCTATATGTTCCGTTTCACCATTATCGGTAGAACCATCGTTGATCACCAAAACTTCAATATTGGGATAAGTTTGAGAAAGAGCACTCCCGATCGCTTCTCGCATGTAATTTGCTCCATTGTAAACAGGAATAACTATTGAAACTTTGGGCAAAAAATTCTCTAGCACTAATATTTTCTCCTCTCACCATCTTGTCTCAAGATCGTCTTCTTAAGCTCAAAAATCGCACTAATTGCGGCCTCAGGTGTTACATGTTCAGCAATTCTCCCTAGGCGATACCCGCGTACCCGTTCCGCCGGAGCACCTAGGTCAAAGCATACGAGAGGTACTCCAAACTCTATAAGTTCAGAAGTAACATAAGAAAAAGTCTCTGGACATATTGACGGCAAGAAAAACATATTTACACTATGCTTTTCAATTATTTCCATCAACTCATTCGTGTTATAACGACCAGTCACAGTGAGATTCCTTAAAACAGGAGCATCTTCCATTAATCCGATCACGGTTATCCTAACATCAGGGTTTTCCTCTGCAAGAAGTTTAGCCATCCTAAAGATAATATCAGCTCCTTTAGCATAATTGATAGTCCCTACAACGCCAATATTTAGGGCTTTACTTAAATCTATCCGGGGTTTTCTTCCCGGAATACTTGGCACAAAATGAGGATGTAAAAGGATCTGTTCCTCCCGAAGAGGGTATACTTTATCTACCAATTTTCGAGTACTTTCAGAGAAACATAAAACAGTATCCGCAAGTGAAAAAAGCTCTCCCCAATATTCTCTCCAAGTCGTAATATCGCTGATCCCGACAGGTTCAGCAAAGTCATTGATCGGTAAACACAATTTGCACTCCTTCAAGTCAGGCAAGGTACAAAACCGGCCATAACGATTTATAAGATTATAGCTAGGGCAAAGCGGAAAAAAATCGTGAACTGCCACAGTAAGGACGGAATTTGTCATTTTCTTGATTGTTGATAAAAGTTTCACAATCTCCAAGGGATATCCATAACTTACCAGATTATTATAGAACATTTCCTGACACCTAATATATTCCATCAACTCCATAATTTGAGCAGGTCGAGAGAGAAACATTGCCACTTCATAGTCTTTAAAAAAACAACGCAATTTTAATGCCTTTAGTCTGGGATCATGAGTTAAGAGAAGAGTAGCCTGATTCCTTCCTAAATGTTCAGCAATCATCCTATTACGGTAGGTATTTGCCCCGCCTCCAATGTCGTGGTCAATGATTAAGACTGTCTTAAACGCATAATGACTGGATATTAGCAGCACAAGAAACGTCCGAATCTGTGCAGCGGGATCACACTTAATAAACTCCTCCATTCGCCTCTGGTAATCTGGATATCGTCGTCGAAGTTTTTTCATGTTTTTCAGTATCCACTCTTTTTTTTCATCGAAAACTTCCCCATACTTATGATATATAAATAAATTTGGAGCCATTAAATTTTGATAACCGGCAGCACTGCTACGCATGCACCAGTCGTTTTCCTCTCCATAGCCTCGTCCGAAAGTTTTTTCATCAAATGGCCCGATTGCTTTCCAAACATTTATATTGATACCCATACAGAAACCTACCCCGGTAGGTAGTTCAATTCTGGTATTCTTTGACTTAACCCGCCTGAAATATTCGTCTACATTTTCAATATCTTGTTCAGCGAAAAGACTATTATCTTCATTGAAGTTAGGGAAACTACAAATAGTTCCAGCATTAGTAAATGGTGTCGTGGATGCAACAACTGAATCATTCAGAATGTGTTCCATCAGGCGCTCCAACCAATATTTAGGCACCTCAACATTCATATTCAACAATACGAAGTGATTTTTAGCATGTAGACTTCCCAAATTAACAGAACTAACAAATCCTTTATTGACCGCATTCCGTATCAGAACTGTATTGGGTCGTTCTTCCGCGATCTTTTCTAGTAATGGCCATACTTCCGGATCAGAGCTGCAATCGTCTACAAGGATTAAACGATATGGGGAAGTCGTGTTCAGAATTATTTTCCGGAAAAAATTAGGTAAGAATTGTATTCCGTTAGATATTGGTATAATAACATCTATTTCTTGCTTCAAGGGATTGAATTTAGGTTCTTTTTGATAGAAAAAATCGGATACATCCTCTAATTCCAGAGATTTCTGTGCAAAATTATTGGCAAAGACTTTATTAATCCCATTTTTCGCACATGAGATAAGATGACTAACATCACCACGAAGAAGCATTTCGAAGACTTTACTCATCCGTTGATGGTTTGCTATCCGCAAAAGTAAAGATAGCTTATTATATACTGAGGATTTAATTAGCCGCACGTCAATCGGTATATGGAATATCTCGCCATTTTCCAAATGGAAGCATAGCGAGGTAGGATGAGCATAAGAAGACACAGGTGCACTCCCCCAAAAGCCAGACCGAAAAGCAGTTTCTAATGAATAGACTTTCTTTACATCCTTACGATAGTGGCCATAGCTAATAAGAGATGATATATTAGACTTTCCTATATCAATCAAAAACATAGCAGATAAAATCCGTTTCTGTTCATGAAAAGCCCACCCTTCAACCACAACTCGCTTTCCTTGTATTTCTAATCTTTCTAAGTACCAATGGAACTTCTTATCCAGAAAGTTAGAATTGTCGGACAAAGCAGATCTAGCATCATCAAAGGTGTGAAACAGATTTATCTTGAATAAATTCCCAGCAACTTTGAAAAACTTTATTGGACTTTTGTTTAAGGGTTTAATATCCTCTTTAATCACTTTGCTGGCTTTATGATTAGGAAATTCATTTATCGCCACCAACGTCCACCTACCTTTGAGCTTTCAAGTACTCTTCCACAACTAGTCCCACTTCGCCTTCGCTCCTTATCTCACCCTGCTCGAGCCAAATTACCCTATTACAGATTTTTTTAATCGCTTCCATACTATGCGAAACATAAACGGTGGTAACTCCGCCCTTGATAAGCTCAAGCAAAGCTTTGCCGGATTTTTTTTGAAACGACTCATCCCCCACAGACAAAATCTCGTCCATTAATAATACTTCGGGAGAGGTATGGATAGCTATAGAGAATGCCAATCTCATATGCATACCACTTGAGTACGTCCTTATCGGCATATTTATAAACTCACCTAATTCTGCAAAATCGGCAATAGCATCTCTTCGAGCAAGGATCTCCGCTTCCGTATGACCTAGCAAAACACCGTTTATAATAATATTCTCTATTCCGGTCAGATCAGGATGAAAGCCGGCACCCAATTCCAGCAACGGTGTCTTCTTACCGCTTATCGTGACACTCCCCTCGGTCGGTTGTGCAACTCCTAGAAGTAGAGTAAGTAGCGTACTTTTCCCGGCTCCATTTCTCCCTATAATGCCAAGACTTTCTCCCTTTTTAACCTCAAAGCTGACGCCTCTTAGAGCCCAGAAACGATTATTGTTGTCTTTTAAAAACTTAGGCGCGTTTATAACAAACTCCTTGAATCCAGGTCTGTCCCGGCGCATCGGATAGCTTTTCCATAAATTTTCAGCCTTTATCACTATAACACCTCATCCAGTCTTTTATCGAATTTCTTAAATACTAAAAGCCCAGCAATTAAAACTATGACTGCCGTGACCAACGAAATAGATATATAGTTCCAATTAAGGGTATTATTAAAGAATAGATCTCGCCAGGCTTGTATAAGGTAAGTAACCGGGTTCAGAACCAAAATCATTCGGGATGATTCAGGCACCGCTTCAAGTGGATACACAATTGGAGTCATCCAAAATAGAAGGTTTATAAGCACATTTACCAAATATTCAAGATCACGAAAATAAGCGTTTGCCACGGAAATCATAAGAACCAAGCCATAAACAACCGCAAATTGTATTACTATAAGTATAGGAATGCCAATAAGCCATTCAAGCGTCAAAGAACTCCCATAAAGATATACAAGTCCAATCAGTACGGGCAAAGAGAACATGAAATTCACTAGTTGCGCTATTACCGTTGCCAGTAAAAGAAATTGCTTCGGAAATATAACTTTTTTTATTAGAGAAACATTGCCAGTAAACACATTTGACGACATGGTAACTGATGCGGAAAACCAAGTCCAAGGGAAAAGTGCGGCCATGACAAAAAGTGCAAAATTCTCTACTTCGAATCTCATAAATATACTAAAAGCTATAAAAAGAACAACCCCAGTCAAAATGGGATTTAAAAGCGACCATAAAAATCCCAGATAAGTCCTCTTATATCTTAGCGTAATCTCTTTTTTAATCAGCAGCTTTAAAAGATCAAGCTGCTGCCTGGTTTTTTTGTTCAATCGCATATTGTTGTTTATCTCCGTTCTTTCGCCTGCTACTTTTTCAAGACGAATATAATGACATTTTCAGTTCTTGTTCCCAGTCATTTAATACATAGCCAAAAACATCTTTTAATTTGGAATTAGAAAGCAGTGAATACGTCGGCCTACGGGCGGGCGTCGGGTATTCGACACTTGGGATTGGTTTTATGTGTTTGCATATCTGCTCCCTCGTGTTTGGATCAAGCTTTACTATTGCTTTGGCAAACTCATACCAAGTAGCGCTTCCTGAAGCCGTTATGTTATAAATACCGCTTGCGACATAAAGATGCTCTTGTCCTCCTGATAATATGTTGCCTGTCGCTTCGGCGATTGCCCTACTCCAGGTAGGTGCTCCTGTTTGGTCGTTAACAATTTTTAATTCTTCGCGCTCACGCACTAATCGAAGAATAGTAAGCAAAAAGTTATTTCCTCGCATCCCGTATACCCAGCTAGTTCGAACGATAATATAAGGTGTTCCAGAAGCTTGGACGGCTTGTTCTCCGGCCAGTTTTGTGCGTCCGTATTCGTTTATGGGGTTGGGTGCATCTTCTTCGGTATAGGGGGTGAGCTTGGTGCCGTCGAAAACATAGTCGGTGGAATAATGCACAATAGCCGCACCGATACGCTTAGCTTCTTCCGCTAGAATACCGGGTGCACTGCCGTTTATTGCCATCGCTAACCCCCTGTCATTTTCGGCTTTGTCTACGGCGGTATAAGCGGCGGCGTTAACGATGAGATTAGGCTTTATTTCACGCACTCGTTCCCGTATCTGTTTGGGGTCAGACAAGTCAAGTTGTTGCCTGTCAAGCGCTGCCACTTCCCCTAACGGCGCTAAGGTATGCTGCAACTCCCAACCTACTTGACCGTTTTTGCCGATCAGC
>Ga0136715_1000199_pt1 | contig 12762 bp, 7 predicted proteins | sample SedPBSmetaG_FD_104916 | JGI IMG/M metagenome (GOLD analysis project Ga0136715, IMG submission 104916) | Freshwater sediment bacterial and archeal communities from Indian Creek, Illinois, USA to study Microbial Dark Matter (Phase II) -... | ecosystem: Environmental > Aquatic > Freshwater > Creek >...
AAGTACCGCTGTTATAAACCAAATTATAATAATCCATGGTAAGATAGAGCCCAAAAAAATCACAATCAGTCTTAAAAAAGAGGATTGGTTAACTATTTCAAAAACAGCTTTTATTAGATATTCCTCAAAAGGAAGTGTCATTTAAATACTACTTTCTAATATATGGCAAAAGCGCCATAAATCTTGCTCTTTTAATAGCTTCGGCAAGTTTTCTTTGGTGTTTAGCGCAGGTACCAGTATGTTTTGGGTCTATAATTTTTGCCTGACCTGAAACAAACCTCTTTAACATATCGGCATCTTTATAGTCTATATCTATAAAATTGCGTGAGCAGAAAAAACATTGTTTATCCATTAGGAAATAATTAAATCACTTTTTTATTAAAAAGGCAAATCTTCGGGCTTAATTTCTCCATCATCCTCTATTTTTATAATAGGAACCTCTTCTCTTTCTTCATCATATTGTGCGGAGCTATTTTTTTTATCGTCTAAAATATCTTCTTCAGGAAATACGTTGTTTGCGGTTCTCCCAATAGAAGAAGATCTTGGCCCAAGTTGTATTCTTTCGCCGATTATTTCAGTTGTTCTTCTTGTCGTGCCGTCCTTCCCTTGCCAACTTCGTGTTTGAAGCCTGCCTTCAATAAAAAGCATGCCTCCCTTCACTAAAAATTGTCCAGCAACATCTGCTTGCTTGCCCCATAAAACAACGTTATGAAACTCGGTTGATTGTTTTTTAGCGCCAGCTTTATCATTCCATATCCGATTAGTAGCAATACTTAAAGTAGTTACCCTATCGCCTGTCGGAGTTGTTCTAATCTCCGGATCAGCCGTTAGCCTTCCCATTATAAATACTTTGTTTAGATTCATAATTATTTTGTTTGAGAATCAGTTAATATTTCTTTTAATTTTTCATCAAAAGCTACATCGTCTATTCCGTTTTTAGCAAATAAATGTTCTTCCTTAGAAGAATCATTATTTATAGGCTCCTCAGCAGATAACAATTCGTCTGCTTGTTTTAATATAGTTTCTTCTGTTGATTCTTCTAAGACAGGGCTCTCACCATCTACTATGAGGTTTACACTATCTATAGTGCTTGCATTGTTTATATTATTTATGTCACCTATATTTTCTTTGGCTCTTTGATTATTAGTAAATCGAGAGTTTGTTTTTCTCACAGGAGTAGCAATAACAAGAAACCTCAAAACATCTTCTATAGATTTAAACTGTTCGTCTATTTTAATAATCGTTTCTGGCAACGCCTTAAATGTTATTGATCCAAAAAACGCCGATGTTTGTTTTTTTATAGGATAAGCAAGTTTAAGCTCAGTAAATCTTCCTTCTACAAGATTTTGAACGTTGATTTTATTCAAACACTTTAAAACCGCCTCTTTGCCAGATTCTGTTTTTACAAGATATGATATTGTATATTGCTTTTTCTCCTCAGTCATTATTTTAAATTACCAAACGATTAATCTTCTGTCAATTTATCTTCTGATTTTATAGATTGATTAGAATCAGAAATAGATAATGTTTCTTCGGAAGACGTTTCTTTAGTAATTAAAAATTCATTTCTATAAGTTGTTCCGATAGGTAATAAACGCCCGATAATAACATTTTCTTTTAAGCCTCTAAGCTTATCTACTTTGCCTTCGCTTGCCGCTCCGACAAGAATTCTTGCAGTTTCTTGGAATGAAGCAGCAGACAAGAATCCTTCAGCCGCTAAAGATGATTTAGTAATACCAAGTAATAATTCCTCCGCTCGCGCAGGTTCTTTTCCTGCTTTTTTCAGCACGCGATTAATCTCAAAGAATCTTGATTTATCTGTTATTTCTCCAGTAACAAATTCACTATCGCCAATGTTTGTTATTTTTACTCTGCTAAACATTTGCTTAACAATAACTTCAATATGTTTATTATTTATTCCTACTCCTTCCAAAAGATATATTTTTTGTATTTCTTGAATAATATAACGATAAACTGCTTCTTTGCCTTTTAAGATATAAAATTCTTTTAAGTCAAAACTTCCTTCTGATATAGCTGTTCCTTTATCTATTGTTTGACCTGTTTCAATATGTAAAAAGACACCTCTCGGAAATTGATATTCTATTGTTTTCTCTTTTTTAGACTTACCGCCGATTGCTTTAAGACGGACTATACGAAGGTCCTTTTTTTCTTCAATGGAATCAACCACTGCGTCAAATTCAGCAAGAACCGCTTTTCCTTTTGGCGTTCGTACTTCTAAAAGCTCTTCAACGCGTGGAAGACCTGATGTAATATCAATCCGTGCGGCACCTCCTTCGTGTGTGGTACGTAGAGTAAGTTGTGTGCCTGGTTCACCGATAGATTGTGCGGCAATTATCCCAACCGCCTCTCCTATTTTAATTAATCCATTATAACCAAGATCTAATCCATAGCAGTTTGAACAAACGCCGTGCAAAGTTTTACAAGTTAATACTGACCTAATTTTTACCGATTCAATATTATTTAAAGACTCTATTGTTTTAGCAAGTTGTATTGTAATTACTTCTCCTTCTTTAGCAATTATCTTTCCGTCAGATTTAACACCTTCCGCAAGTACGCGCGAAAATATTCTGTCAGAAAACTTGTGTCCGAATTCATTGCCATCATTACGTTTTATTTCTATACCTTCTTTTGTTTTACAATCATCCTCTCTCACTATTACATCTTGAGCAACGTCAATCATTCGTCTTGTAAGATACCCTGCTTCTGCAGTTTTTAGAGCAGTATCTACTAATCCTTTACGGTTACCGTGAACTGAATTGAAATACTGCAATGACGTGAAGCCTTCTTTATAAGAAGAAGTAATAGGAAGATCTATAGTTTCTCCTTTGGGATTTTTAACTAATCCTCTCATTCCCATCATCTGGTTTATCTGTTCCCAGCTTCCCCTTGCTCCGGAAGAAATAATTGTATAAACAGGGCCTTTAACATCAAGTGTTTTGGAAACAATTTTTTCCACCTGTGATTTGACGTCATGCCAAACCTCAATCACTCTTGCTCTTCTTTCTTCATTAGTTAAAAATCCTTCCTGATATTGTTTACTAATAATATCTATTTTTTTATAAGCTTCGTTAAGCATTGCTTGTTTTTCAGTCGGAATTTTAAGATCAGACATACTCCAAGTTACGCCTGATTGCATAGCGTACTTAAATCCAAGTTGAGAAATTTTATCAAGAATGTTGCTTGTTTTATCAAATCCGTATTTCGCTATTATATTTGCAAAAAATTGATTTAGTTCTTTTTTAGTTAAGGTATGGTTAATATATCCAAAATCATCAGGGATAGATTCGTTAAATATAACTCTTCCAACAGTAGTTATAAATTCTTTTCCAATTTTAATAGGCGCCCTAAGTCCTATTACTCCAAACTCATAAGCAAGTTTTGCTTCATTCTGGCTAGAAAATATTTTAATCGCTTCTTCTGTATCACTTTCTTCTCCAGTCAGGTAAGAAAGTCCAAGCACAATATCGTTCCATGGTCCTGGCACTGGATTGCCTGACGCTGGCTTTAAAAGGTTTTTACTTGAAAGCATTAGGTTAGCCGCTTCTTGTTGTCCTTCTTCAGTAAGAAGCACGTGTACGGCCATTTGGTCTCCATCAAAGTCCGCATTAAAACCAGAACAAACAAGTGGTGAGATTTGTATGGTAAGGTCTTCTATGAGATTAGGTTTAAATGCTTGAATACCAAGCCTGTGTAATGTTGGAGCCCTGTTTAAAAGCACATATTTATTTTTTATTATTTCTTCTAATATTTCCCATACTTCCGCTGGACCAAGATCTATAAGTCTGTTTGCATTTTTTGTAGTATGAGCAAATCCTTTTTCCAAAATTTTACTGATGACAAACGGCTTAAAAAGCTCTAAGGCCATCTTTTTAGGGATACCACATTCGTCATAACGAAGTTTAGGACCAACCACAATAACTGACCTTCCAGAATAATCTACTCTTTTACCAAGAAGATTTTGTCTAAACCTCCCCTGTTTGCCTTTAAGCATGTCTGCGAGAGAACGAAGAGGTCTTTTTTTAGAGGTAAGTTGGGAACGACCTGTTCTTGCGGTGTTATCTATTAAAGCATCAACAGCTTCTTGAAGCATTCTTTTTTCATTAACAACAATAATATCTGGAGCGTTAAGCTCTAAAAGTTTTTTAAGTCTGTTATTGCGATTAATGACCCTTCTATATAAATCATTTAAATCAGAGGTTGCATAACGTCCGCCATCTAAAGCTACCATTGGACGAAGATCTGGTGGTAAAACAGGAAGCTCTGTCATTATCATCCATTCGGGTCTCACTCCGTTTCTTTGCATTGCTGTAAAAAATTTTAAGCGACGGAAAAGATATTGCTTACGATTTGCGTCTTCTGTTTTAGTAAGCTCTTTTTCTGTAATTTTTATTTCTTTATTAAAATCAATATTTTGAAGCACTCTGCGTACGCCTTCGGCACCACTCATAGAAACGAAAACATCGCCGAATCTTCTGGAAAAACTATAATATTCCGTTTCTGAAAGCACCATGCCTGGGCGAAGAGTTTTGAGAGTTTGGCGAATTTGTTCTGCTGCTGTCTCAAGTTCATCTTGTACGTCATCTTCTGTTTTCTTTCTAGATTTTAATTCCTTATCTATTTCAGCTAAAGCTGCTTTTCTGCGATCCTCATCAACAGACACCACTATAAACGCCGCATGGTAAATAACTTTTTCAAGTTTTGATACTGGAACATTTATAGCAAGACCAATTCTTGATGGAACGCTTCTTAAAAACCAAATATGCGCAATCGGTGTTGCAAGATTGATATGTCCCATTCTTTCGCGTCTTACGATTGAGCGAGTAACTTCAACACCACATTTATCGCATTTAATTCCTTTATAGCGAATTTTTTTATATTTACCGCAATAACACTCATAATCTTTTGTGGGACCAAAAATTCTTTCTGAAAACAATCCGTCTTTTTCGGGTCGCTGTGTTCTGTAGTTGATAGTTTCCGGTTTGGCTATTTCACCATGAGACCACCTAAGTATTTCTTCAGGAGATGCAATTTTAAGTTTTATAGAATGAAAATTATCCATTTTTTATTCTTCTTTTTGATTTTGTTTTATTTCTTTTATTTTCTCTTCTTCAAAAATAAGCTCAATATTTAAGCCTAACGCTTTTAATTCACTTACTATGACATTAAATGTCGCGGGAATATTCGGTTGTTTTATTTTTTCATTTCGGACTATTGCCTCATAAGCGGCCGACCTACCAATAACATCATCCGATTTTATGGTAAGCATTTCCTGTAAAGTATGAGAAGCGCCATATCCTTCAAGAGCCCAGACTTCCATTTCTCCAAATCTTTGTCCGCCAAATTGAGCTTTTCCTCCTAATGGTTGTTGAGTAATCAAACTGTAAGGACCAATAGATCTCATGTGCATTTTATCAAGCACCATGTGGTTTAGTTTTAACATGTATATGCGACCAACCATAATATTTTTATTAAAAGACTGTCCAGTAAGTCCGTCGTAGAGAGTTACTTTACCATCTTCTGGTATGCCAGCTTTTTTAAGCTCTGCTTGTATTTCCTCTTCAGTAGCTCCAGCAAGAGCAGGTGTGTGCGCAATATATCCAAGTTTTTCCGCTGCCCAACCAAGGTGTGTTTCTAAAATTTGTCCAAGATTCATACGGCTAGCAACTCCGAGAGGATTTAATATAATGTCAACTGGTGTCCCATCTTCAAGGAAAGGCATATCCTCTACTGGTCTTATTTGAGAAATAACTCCTTTATTACCATGTCTTCCCGCCATTTTATCTCCTGCTTGAATATTGCGTAATGATGCAACTTGTATTTGTATTCTGCGTATTACTCCTGGATCAAGTTTATCTCCCTTTTCGCGCGCGAAAATTTTAACACCTATAATCCTTCCACTTTTTCCGTGTGGGATAATAAGAGAAGTATCTTTAACATCTCTGGCTTTCTCTCCAAATATTGCGCGCAATAATCTTTCTTCAGAAGTAAGTTCTACTTCTCCCTTCGGAGAGATTTTACCAACAAGTATGTCTCCTGCTGAAACTTCAGCGCCTATACGAACTATACCTTCTTCGTCAAGATTTTTTAACTTATCTTCGGAGATATTTGGGATATCAGGAGTGGTAATTTCAGGACCAAGCTTAGTATCTCTAACATCGCAGATAAAGTCCTCTACATGCACAGATGTATATCTATCTTGTTGGGCTACGCGTTCTGAAATAATGATTGCGTCTTCATAATTTGCCCCTTCCCATGATATAAAAGCAACTAAAAGATTTTGTCCTAAGGCTAAAACACCATCTTTAACAGAGGGCCCATCGCCTATTACATCTCCTTTTTTAACCTTATCTCCAATTTGCACAATAGGCTTATAAGAGAAAGCGATATACTGGTTTGTCATTCGGAATTTTTCCAGTTTATATTCACGCTTTTTATCTCCTTCTTCTAAAATCACAATGCGCGAAGCATCAATAAATTGAACAACACCGTCTTCTTTAGCAATAATAACATGTCCGGAGTCATATGCGGTTTTTCTCTCCATTCCTGTTCCAACCAATGGGATTTCTGGTTGCAAAGACGGAACAGCCTGCTTCTGCATGTTTGATCCCATAAGGGCACGCTTAGCATCATCGTTTTCCAAAAAAGGAATGAGCGAGGCTCCAACCGAAAGTATTTCTGAAGGAGAGACATCCATAAAATCAACTTCTTCTCTGGGGACATTAACTGGCTTTCCTTGATAGCGTACTTCCACAATTTTGTTAACAAGCGTATTTTTTTTCAAATCAAGCCTTTCTCCCGCATGCGCTATTTTATATTTTTCTTCTTCAAAAGCATCTAACCAAACAATTTCTTTTGTTAATTTGCCTTTTTCAAATTTTACATATGGCGCCTCTACAAAACCATGTTTATTAACACGAGCAAATATGGAGAGATAATTTATAAGTCCAATATTTTGTCCTTCTGGTGTTTGGATAGGACAAATCCTGCCGTAATGAGAAGAATGAACATCACGTACTTCAAATCCTGCCCTTTCTTTTGTAAGTCCCCCAGGTCCAAGTGCGGAAATTCTTCTTTTGTGCTCAAGTTCGGTTAATGGATTTACTTGATCCATAAATTGAGACATTGAGCTTGTCGCAAAAAAGTCTCGAACAGAAGAAACGAGAGGTCGAACGTTGATGAGCTGAGCTGGCGTAAGAGTGATTTTTTCTGAAGTAGACATTCTGTCTTGAACAACTCTTCGTATTCTGCTAAGCCCTAACCTCATTCTCATTTGTAATAATTCACCAACAGCGCGCACCCTTCTATTGCCGAGGTGGTCTATATCATCTTCTTTCGCTTCTTGATTTTCGTTTAATGAAAGAATTTCTTTAATTATTCTTATAACATCGCTCTGGCTCAAAAGTTTTGAAGATGATTCACCTATTCCAAGCCTTTGATTTATTTTAAACCTGCCAACATCAGAAAGATCGTATCTATCCTCTCTTTTAAACATTGAATCAATAAGGTTTTTTGCGGCATCAGCGGTTGCGAGATCTCCTGGACGAAATTTCCTATACATTTCCATATAGCTTTCAGCAAGCGTTTTTGCCACGTCTTTTTTAAGTGTGGCATTGATATAGTCTATTTCTTTTTCACCAGAAAAAGCGGCCTGAATTGCCTCATTGGTTTCTAATCCAAAAATACGCAAAAAAGAAGTTGCTGGCACCTTCCTGTGTTTGTCTATTTTAACTTGTATTGTTCCGTCGTACTCTGTGGAAAATTCTATCCAAGCACCTCTATTTGGTATAATTTTAGCTCCAAAAAATCGTTGTCCGCGAACGGTGTTAGTAATGAAATAAACACCAGGACTACGAACTAATTGAGAGATTATAACGCGCTCAATTCCATTAATAATAAAAGTGCCTTGCGGCGTCATCATCGGAAAATCACCAAAATATATTTCTTGTTCTGTTTTTTGCTTAGTAATAAGATTAATAAGCTCTATAGTCATGCGAAGCGGAGCCTCGTAAGTTAGAGCTTTGTCTTTAACCTCTTCTATGGAAAATTTAGGCTCATCAAAATAAAAATTTTTGAAATGTAATTCAAATTCCTTACCAGAGTAATCTGCAAAAGGTGAAAATTCCTTTAAAAGCTCTTTAATACCTTTTTCCTTGAACCAATTAAACGACTCTGTTTGTATTGATACAAGATTTGGCTCTTTTACAAATGAGCCAGGATGCGAAGAAAAGACTTTAACTTTTTGTTTTAGCATTAGACGTATAAAAGCCCTCCAAATTTATTTTTTGGGTTTGAAAAGAGTTTATCTTAGGTATTTAACGATACTTTATATATATTCGTCAAGAGTCTAGTAAAAACTGTCTTGCCAGTTTTTAAAAATATTAAAATAAAAATATTCTCAACTTTTTAGAAACTATCTTACGGTGTTGATGTATTGTATGCCAACACAAGCCTTGAAGTCAAGCCTTAGCTCTTACTGAAACGGCCTTAAGAGGATTTTTGCTATTATAAGTATTTTATATTTATGTACGCTTTGCTATTTTAAGTTGTTTTTTCTTGCAGCAATGTTTTGCACCATTCCTAACATAAACATTGATGCTATAAGATTTGATCCACCCGCAGAAAGTAAAGGGAACACAACACCAATCACTGGCGTAAGCCCAACAACCGACCCCATATTGACCGCGAATTGCAGTCCTAAAAATATCATTGTCCCAAGACAAATAAACTTGTTAAAATTATCTTCTGCTAAAAAGCCTATTATAGAGATACGCCACATCATAAAAGCAAACATAATAAGCACAAGCCCACCACCTAATAATCCCCATTCTTCAGTAAACGACGCGAAAGCAAAGTCTGTTTGAGCGGCTGGCAAGAATCCAAGCTGGACTATTTCTCCTTGCCCAAACCCTTTACCAAAAAATCCAGCAGAACCTATGGCATTTTTTGATTGTATGACATTGAAATTAACTCCTAATGGGTCTGCTTCTGGATTAAAAACTGCGAGTATCCTATCTTTCTGATGCTCTCTTAATAGCCCAACATTCCAAGAAACAACACCTATAGTAATAAAAAACATAAGCCCTGCCGCAATATATTTCGCTGGTAATCCAGCAACAAAGAGAAAACCAAACCATATCCCAAAAAGAATTAAAGCCGAACCAAGATCCGGCTCCATTAAAACAAGCATAACAGGAACCGCACAGTATGCGAATGAACCTAAAATTATTCCCATTCTTTTAATACCGATGTGTCTTCTGCTAAAAAATGCTGAGAGAATTATAATAAGCGCGACCTTAGCAAACTCTGAAGGCTGTAATCTAAAAAATCCAAAGTCTAACCAACTCCTGCTTCCGCCAACTTCTATGCCAATAAAATGAACAAGGGAAAGCATAACCACGCTTAAAATAAGAAGGGAAAATATTAGCCATCTATAGTTTATGAGATGTCTAAAATCAAATAGTGGCAATAAAAAAAGAAGAATGAGGCCTGCGCTAAAAAATATAATTTGTTTCGTGAAGAGGTCGGGCGCGCTAGAGAGAAGCATTACTCCGCCACTTGAGGCAATAAATAAAATTGCGCCAGTTAAAGCCCAGTCTGTCCGTTTTATAATATTTATCGCAGTCTTTATAAACATTGCTTTAATTTATGAAGTCTAACAAAAATTAGCTCTTTTCCAAAATTAGTTAGAGAAAATGATTACAAAAACACACTCTTTTCAGAGCGTGTTTTTGATAAATGCCTGGTAAAATTACTTTCGCCCTTGCGGACTATCATCGTTCCTCAGATCTTTCACTTCCGAGTTCGGAATGGGATCGGGTGGGACAATTTGAGGTTAATACCAGACAAGTTTAATGTACGCTGAATATCATAAAAAGTCAAGTCTCCTTTTTCTACAAAACAAACCCACTGCTGTTAAAAAGGTGGGTTTGTTTTGTGTTATGTGTTTAGATATTTTTATCCTTATTTATGCCTCGCAGGATACACAAACTTTTTTACGGTTTAAATTCTGGGCAGCATTCATACTGTGCTGATAATAAAGAGTTTTTACTCCGCTCCGCCAAGCATGAATGTATAAAGCGTTAACGTCCTTAGGAGGGGTCATAGGATTAATCATTAAGTTAAGCGACTGACCCTGGTCAATATATTGCTGCCTTATTGCCGCCTGATTAACAATAGCGTACTGGTCAATTTCACTGAAGGTTTTAAAGACGCCCCTTTCATGTTCGCTCAGAAATTTAAGATGTTGAACGGAGCCGTCATAGTCGCGAATGCTGTGCCATGTTTCTTTATTGTTTTTTCCTTTATTTTCCAAAAGATTTTCCAATATAGGATTTTTGATGGTTACTTTTATTTTATCTATGTCTTTTACGTAGTAATTTGAAAAGAAAGGCTCAATACTCTGTGATACTTGCCCTAAAATAAAAGCCGAGGATGTTGTCGGAGCGATAGCACAAAGAGTAGTATTTCTTCTTTTATATCCCTGAAGCACAGATGGTTCTCCAAATATCTTAGCAAGTTCTTTGGAGGCATTATATGCCCGTTTTTGTATTGTTTTGAATATCTCGGCATTAAGTTTTGCCGCCTCACGACTTTCAAATGAAATTAGCTTGCTCTGAAGCAGAGAATGCCAGCCGAGAGCGCCGAGACCGAGGGCTCTATTATCAACGGAAAAGTTATAAGCACGCTCCATGAATGTAAAAGCAGATTGTTTTTCCTTATCATTTGAATCGCGTAATTCCTCAAGTTTTTGGATAAAGTCGCTCATTACCGCATCAAGAAAATATACGAGCGTTTCCACAGCATCAGTATCCTTCCATCTTTCATAGTGCAAAAGATTGATTGACGAAAGACAGCACACAAAAGACCATTCTTCGTTTGAAGGCAAAGCTATTTCCGTGCAGAGATTACTTGCGTGAATTTTCAGTCCTTTTTCCTTATAGACGTCTGCAGCGTTTTTATTGACATTATCAGTGAAAAAAATGTATGGATATCCAATCTGCGAGCGACGCTCAAGTACTTTAGCCCATAATTTTCTTTTGTTTTTGTCACCACCTATCATTTCCGTCATCCATTGATCGGTGACTGTTACTCCATGAGTTAATTTCTGAATAGGATTTCCTTCAGTGCCTATATCAAGAAATTCATCCGCGTCCTGATGCTCAATGGGGAGATAAGGTGAAAATTGGCCACGACGTGTTGAGCCTTGGCTTACAACATCCACCATTTTATCGAACAAGCTCATAAAATGTACTGATCCGGAAGAAGATCCTTTGTCGCTTTTAATGAGAGCGCCGCGCGGACGAAGCTCACCAAAAAAGCCGGAGGTTCCTCCTCCGAATTTACTCATCATCCCGGCTTCTGCAAGAGTAGATAAGATACTTCCCATATTGTCGCTTACATACGATCCAAAACAACTTATGGGCAGTCCACGCTTGGTTCCGAAGTTTGTCCAGATAGGGGTTGAAAGAGAATAAAACCCTTCTTTCATATATCCGTAAAACTTATCCGTAAAGCCGTCAATTTTTAGAATAGATTCGGCATAATTAGCAATCTCTCGAATACGCTTCTCTGGAGCGTCTCCGTCTTTTAGATACCCGGCGGCGAGAAATTTTCTGCTGTTTTCATTTAACCATTTCATAGTGATTTAATTTAAATATGACTAAAAAATATCTTCTTCTGTAATGCTTGTCTGTCGTTTGCTATAGTTTATCGATCTCTTGAAGAAAAAATCAGTGTGTTTTGTGCCAATTACTTCATCATCGAACCACTCCGTTTTCTCAATTTGCTTCTCATCAACCGAGAACGGCTGAGTTAAGCCAACAGCTTTTAGGTCACAGTTAAGGCGGTGTTTGATAAAGTTCTTCACTGTTTTTGAAGAAAGAAATTCCAATTCTCCTTTTTCAAAAATCCAGTCAACCAACTCTTCTTCGGTCTTATAAGCCTCGCGGCAAAATTTAATAATAGAATCTTCATACTCTTTATCAAACCAGTCGGGGCGCTCCTTTTTAATGAGATTGATAAGCTCTATTCCAAATAAACCGTGAATTTGCTCTTCTTTTGAGGTTGCTTCAACGGCATTAGACACTCCTTTAAATAAGTTTTTGTATTTATTGAAAGACATAATAATTAAAAACTGCGAAAAGAGGGAGACGTGCTCCACGAAAATAGAGAAAATCAGAAGAGATTTTGCAAATTCGCGATTGTCCTCACTTAGAGCGTCTCTTTTAGCTTTTTCAAGATAGAGAACACGGTTGTTAAGAGCAGGAATATCTTTTATCTTTTCAAATTCGTTTTCCAAGCCGAGAATTTTAAGAAGATGAGCATAAGCGTCCATATGTCGCACTTCGCTTTCAGCAAAAGTATAGCCCACAGCGCCGATCTCTGGCTTTGGAAGTTTTTTATATATGTCTCCCCAAAATGCCTTTACAGCAACTTCAATTTGGGCGATGGCCATTGTCGCATTTTTTATAGCGTTTCGTTCGGAAGCATTCACTCGAGTTCTAAAATCCTGAATGTCGCTTGAAAAGTTAAACTCTGTATGAAGCCAGTAGGAATGGCGAATAGAGTCAACATATTCTACGAGTTCGGGGTACTCATACGGCTTAAGATTAATTCTCTTTTCAAAAATATCTCGCTTCCTTAAACGCGCTCTCTGGTCGCGATAGCGAATATAAGCTCTTGCTGTCTCAAAGCACTTATGCCGCATTAACTCTCGTTCCACGATATCCTGTACACCCTCTA
>Ga0136715_1000200_pt1 | contig 12758 bp, 11 predicted proteins | sample SedPBSmetaG_FD_104916 | JGI IMG/M metagenome (GOLD analysis project Ga0136715, IMG submission 104916) | Freshwater sediment bacterial and archeal communities from Indian Creek, Illinois, USA to study Microbial Dark Matter (Phase II) -... | ecosystem: Environmental > Aquatic > Freshwater > Creek...
GGTTATCTACGGGCTCAGAAAGAAACACTTTGTCGATCATCTCTACACTTTTGAGGTCGCAAGCTTTGACCCCAAGGATTAGCTGTCGCCCCATCACCTCGAGCTTTGTCTGCTCGACTTTTCGCCCTTGGCGGGCGAACTTGATATAGATTTCGGAATCCGGAAAGAAAAACGATTTAATCGAGCCGACTGTGGGCTTATTATCAAGCGCGATTGTTGCTGCCGCCTGTCGTTGCGCGTTCGTCATGTGATCTAACGGTCGGAAGCCCGTAACTCCGTCCTCGCTAGTGGAGACAAAAGTGCGGTATTTGTTTGCTAACCCCTCACAGGCGGTCAGTAAGCTCTCCAGAGACTCAGTCTTGATGGATGCTCTCACTGCTTCCCCACCTTTCCAAAGAAGTCTGGCTCATGTGCATGGGCATGTGACAAAGGGGTAGGCAACTCGTCGATGCCTGCTCTGTAGCGGCCATAGAACTTATCCAATTCGCGTTGGAGTTTTTGATGCAATAGGTGCAAGGGGACGCCTTCAGGACAAACCCTTGCACACTCGCCGCATCCTACACACCGGTCGGCCACATGAAAAGCGCGGATTACATGATAAAACTGGTGTTGTGCTAACTGGTCCTTAGCAGCGTCGATGAATTCGGGGTTCTCGCGGTCAAACAGACAGACGCGGCAGGTGCACACGGGGCAGGCATTGCGGCAGGTGTAGCAGTGCTTACAACGGTTAAACTGGCGTTTCCAGTACTCAAACCGGTCATGCTCAGACATTCGCTCGATGGCTTCAATCTCCGGTAAAGCTCTTCGGTGGCTGCTAACTTCGAGCCTCGTCGCTGCTTCGACTCCTGTCAGCAAGACATCTACGGCGTCGGCAGGAGGGCTCTTATACTCGCAGCTCATACAGAAGGGTGATTGGTGCATGCCCGGACAGTCGACACCAATCAGGTAAACTTGTCCTCGTTCGATGCGGTTCTCGCTAATGCTTAGCTTGACGGCGCGATAGTCGCAGCCCTTGACGATCAAGGCTGTTTTCTTGCCCGCAAAGTTATCTTGGAGCAGATACTTGGATAGAGCCATACTGCTCGTGCCATCAAAGCAGAGGTTTCCTGTCTCTTCGGGTGAAGTGGCGACATAAGGCACTGAAACATGTGAGCTCTCGCCCCTTGTGTAGCCTAGAACGAGGTCTACCTCGCCGGAATTCAGAAGTTTGCTGGCCACCCCGCGGAGAACTTCGCCTATTTCGCGCATCTTAAGTCCCTCGCTTTTTCATATGCTCCCATCTGCTTGAGCTCTTTAGTGAATCTCTCAACAGTAACTTGGAAGCGATCAGCCTCGTTACCGGAAATCCATTTGACGAGCAGACGATCAGAAGAAAGGCCGATAAACTCAAGCAGGCTCTTAAGTAGCACCATGCGTTTGCGCGTATGGTAGTTGCCGGTATCGTAATGACAATCTCCCGGGTGGCAGCCAGCTATCATCACGCCGTCAGCGCCGTTTTGGAAAGCGCGCAACACCAGAGCGGCATCCACCCGGCTCGAGCATGGCACCCTGATAATACGTATGTTTTCCGGGTACTTGAGGCGTCCTGTCCCAGCTAGATCAGCGCCGGCATAACTACACCAATTACAGCAGAAGGCCACAATCTTGGGCTCAAAGCTGTCTTGTGTCATAGACTATCCACCTCCGCAAGCAGTTGTCGGTGCGTGAACCCGCCGATGTCCATCGCGCCGCTACGGCATAACCCAGCGCAGGCTCCGCAGCCTTGGCACAGGACCCGATTCACCGTGGCTACAACCCGCTGGCGAGTCTGCCCTGCCAACCGCTCGGCAACCTGTTCACTACCAATTGCCTCATAGGGGCACGCAGATTTACACTGCATGCAACCGCTGCACAGGTCACGATTGACGATGGCCGTTGTTGGCACACTTTTGACTTGCCCTTTGTTAAACATGATTATGGCTTTGGCCGCCGCCCCACTGGCTTGGGTAACCGCCTCGGGAATGTCTTTGGGTCCTTGGCATACACCGACAAGGTAGATCCCCTGTGTCTGTGTTTCAAAGGGCTTTAGTTTGGCATGTGCTTCGGTAAAGAAGCCGTATTGGTCGGAAGAGATGCCGAGCATACTGCCTAGTTGTTTGGCATCGACCTTAGGCTCGATGCTCGTTGCCAACACCACTAAGTCGGCCTCAATCTCTATCTGTTCGCTCAATGAAGCATCAAAACCCCGTACCAGTAGTCGATTCTCCTTGTCGCCTAGAGGTTCAACTTTGGAGACTTGCCCCCGCAGGTACTTCGCACCTTGGAGCCGAGCCCTTTCGTAGAATTCCTCATAGTTCTTGCCGGCCGCCCGAACATCGATGTAAAAAATGTAGCTCTCTACATCGGGGGACTTCTCGCTCAACAACAACGAATGTTTAGCCGTGTACAGACAACAAACTTTGGAGCAGTAGGGCTTGCCCTTATGCTTGTCACGTGACCCTACACACTGTATGAATGCAATCCGCTTTGGTTTCTGGCCGTTAGAAGGCCTAAGCACCTTTCCGTTAGTCGGGCCGGAAGCATTCAACATCCTCTCTAGATCAAGACCGGTTATTACATCGGGGTGCTGCCCATAATAGTACTCACCTAAGTGATGAGGCTTGTTTAGGTCAAAGCCGATGGCAACGATGATCGCACCGTAAGCTCTTTCAACAAGTTCATCCTGCATTTCATAGTCGATCGCGCCCGTGGTACAAATCCGTTTACACACCCCGCATTTACCTGTCTTGAAGTAGATGCAATTATCTCGATCTATCACCGGCTTGTTAGGCACTGCCTGCGGAAACAGGGTGTATATTGCCTTGCGCTTGCTCTGACCTTGATCAAATTCGTTATCGACTTTTTTTGGACACTTAGTAATGCACTCTCCGCACCCATTGCACAGCTCAGCCCTGACGCTGGTAGCCCGCCTACGGATCGTGACATTGAAGTTGCCAACGTAACCTGAGACCCCCTCCACTTGTGAGGAGGTAAGAAGGGTGATGTTCTTGTGCATAGCGGCTTCCACCATCTTCGGGGTCAGTATACAGGCTGAGCAGTCAAGCGTTGGGAAAGTTTTGTCGAACTGCGCCATCTTACCGCCGATGGAGGACTCTCGTTCGAGCAGATCTACAGGGTAGCCAGCGTCGGCAATGTCTATCGCAGCCTGAATGCCGGCAATGCCACCGCCAATTACTAGCGCACGCTTACTGACGTCTAATTGCTCCGAAAAGAGTGGGATGGCGTGTCTTGTTTTGGCCACAGCCTTTCTGACGAGGTCAATGGCTTTAACAGTGGCCTTTTCCTTATCTGTGTGAACCCAAGAACAATGCTCACGCAGATTGGCAATCTCTACATAGAACGGGTTTAGCCCTTTTGAAACCATCAACTGTTGAAAAGTAGCCTCATGCATACGAGGCGAGCAAGCCCCGATGACCACGCGGTCAAGCTTGTACTCATCAATAGCCCTGCCGATTTCGGATTGACCTACTTCAGAACAGAGGTATTGAACGTCAGTAGCGTAGGCTACTTGGGGTAGCCCACGCATTGACTGGGCCACCCCTTCTACGTCGACGGTATTCTTGATATTGCTGCCACACCAGCAAATAAAGACTCCTATTTTCATCTATACGCCTCCCATGCAGTAAGAGTCTACCGCCAGTTTTTGCGCATCGAAGCAATCAGCGCCTGACGAGGCATCCCTGGTTTGTGGACTACCTGCATCTTGTCCTCACCCGTTTGACGTAGAAACATCGCTCGGCACCCTTCGATTACTCCTGCCGGGTCAATATCCCGGGGGCAACGGCTCGAACAGGCTAGGCACGAAGCGCAGACCCATAAACTGCGGCTTCTAAGTATCTTTGTGAAAAGACCTAGCTTTGCGAGCTGCATAAGTTGATGTGGCTTAACATCCATCTCTGCCACAAAGGGGCAGCCTGAGCTGCACTTCATACACTGATAGCAGTCTGTCACGTCTATGTGTGTGATCGATCTCAGCTCAGCTTGTGCACCGCTACTAACTACCTCATAAGGAAAACGCATAGGCACATCTCCTTTCCAAGCTAGTTGGCAGTCTGCCGCGCGGGCTTGACCTGCTCTAGTGCCAACAAGCCCCCGAGGGCTTTAACGATCGGTGCGGTGATATAGAGAACAGGGAGCCTATCCTTTAGGTCCCAACCCCGCTGGCATTGCTCCAGGTTGTATTTGCACAATGGACATGCGGTGACCATCTGGGTAGCGCCTGCAGCCCTTGCCGCTAAGACTATTCTCTGGCTGACATTTTGGCTGACCTGCTCCCTTTGATAAGTGTGGTAAGACCCACAACAATCGGTCCGGTATGGAAAAGTTACAGCTTTGGCTCCCATGGCTTCGACAAGGCGATCCATCAGCTGGGGGTTTTCCACTTCAAGCAGGTCCATGGCCTCGCGTGGCCTCAGGAACAGACACCCATAGTAGCAGGCTATCTTTTCCCCCGTCAATGGCGCTACCACACTTGCCTGCAAGCGGTCAAAACCCACCGCGTCCCGTAGAACCTCAATCAGATGGTAGACTTTGGTGGAGCCGTCATAAGGAGATCCTAAGTAGCTCTCCACCCTTTTTTTGGCGACCTCGTCAGTTTGCATACGGTAGTTAACCCGTTTAAATACATGATAACAGGCACTGCAAAGGGTCAGCAGGCCTTGCCGATGCTCCTCCGCAGTACGCTTAAGCGCCCTGACTGAAGAAAGCAAGGGCGCATACTCGTCTTTTGTAAGTGGATAGACAGCTCCGCAGCACTCCCATTCCGAGAGCTCAGCGACAGGAACACCTAGGGCATTCAAGATAGCCATCGATTCCCGTTCAAAACCGTCGTCTTTCTGCGCGCGCACCGTGCATCCGGGAAAGTATCCTAACATAGTCACAGCTCCCTTGGCCTCTTTTTCTTGTGCTACAGTTGAAGGTTTGGATTAAGCCGATGTCTAAACGGGAGCAAAATCGGTGAAGTGACAGTTTTTGCTATACCTTGTGCTTCTAGATCGCTCACAAAAGTTTTGACGTGTTCTATACTGAGCTTCGGTGCAAAGTCTTTCATGCCACCGGCCTTTTGTGCCGCATGCAGTCCTGCGCGACGGCCAAAAACCAAGATATCCATCAAAGAGTTGCCCATGAGCCGGTTGCGACCGTGGACACCGCCGGAAGCTTCGCCAGCGACGTAGAGATTTTCCACTGAGGTTTCACCGGTGTCTCCAATCAGCACGCCACCATTCTGGTAATGCAAAGTTGGATACACCAGAATAGGATCATGGCGCATATCAACATCGAACCGTGAAAATTGCCTGAACATGGCAGGCAGCTCACGGGCGATAGTGCCTTCGCCATGAATCCGCTCAATCAGAGGCGAGTCGAGCCACACCCCTGGTGTCCCGGAAGGGGAGGTTAAGCCGCTGCCGCGGGCACACTCCCGGATGATGGCCGCAGAGGCTACATCACGAGTCTCCAAGTGATAAACAAACTGTTCGCCGTCGATATTAACCGGAGTCGCACCAAGCCCTCTCACTTTTTCTGTGACCAAAAATCCTGCCACTTGCTCAGGATAAGCAACACCGGTGGGATGATACTGAATGGTGTCCATAAACACTAGTTTGGCACCCACTCTGTAGGCCAGGACTAAGCCGTCAGCGGTAGCACCGTAGTGATTAGATGTCGGGAAGTTCTGCGTGTGTAGCCTTCCTAGGCCCCCAGTTGCGAGGATCACCGTTTTAGCTTGAACAATTTGGTATTGGTCAGTTTCCATATTATACAGCACGGCACCAGCTGCTCTACCCTTCTCGTCTAGCAGCAGCTCAACAGCAGCACTGAACTCGCAGACATTGATGTCCCGGGCGAGCACCTCATCGCGCAGAACGCGCATAATCTCCACACCTGTATAGTCACGGGCCGAGTGCATGCGCTTGCGGGATGTTCCTCCGCCGTGGATGGTCAGCATGGTCCCGTCATCGAGCTTATCGAACATACAGCCAAGGTCTTCTAGCCACTGCAGTACCAGCGGAGCGTCGGTTACCAAGGCTTTGACAAGCTCAGGGATGTTGTTGTAGTGCCCGCCGCCCATGGCATCTAAATAGTGAATAGCCGGGGAATCGTTGGGTTTACTGGCGGCTTGGATACCTCCTTGGGCCATGACGGTGTTAGCGTCGCCGAAGCGGAGCTTAGTAGTAAGCAGCACATTCGCGCCTTGCTGATGCGCGAGCAAGGCGGCTGACGCGCCTGCCCCACCGCCGCCAATAATCAAGACGTCGACCTTTTGATCTACTGTGTCGGCACGAAAGCTATTGCAATCGTACATTGGGTATGCTTCCAGCACATCGCACAGTTCGTGGGGAAAGCGGTCGCCTTTGTTGGGCCCTAGCCTAGCCTGGCGGAATTCGTGTTCAATAAAGTCGGGATGGTGGTTCTTAAGCACATCTTGTTTCTCTTGTGGAGTCATCCTAGGGAAATCCTTACCCAAACGAGCATCACGCGTTGCTTCTACCCGCTTGATCAGGTCTCTCATTGCTGCAGTATAAGTCATCCTGTGAGCCCCCTATTCCATGTCCCGCTGATTGTATTTCTCTACCAAGGTCGCTTTTTCTGCGTTCATCAGTCCGAGGAGCAAGTGGTCGAACGAGCCGGCATCTAGCTCCTTGACCCGGTGCTTTAGATGCTCAGCCTTCTTGGCTAGGTACTTGCTGTGCAGTCGCCGACAGAGAATAGCTACCTTATAATGCACGATGTTAGCTGGACACTTCGACGCGCACAGGCCGCACATCAGGCAGTCAAAGGATTCGTCCGCTGCCGCAGAAACCTCACCCCTGATAGCATGGGAAACGTATTTCATAACCTTGAGCTGCTGGGGGCAGACATTGGAGCAGGAATTGCATCCCAGGCATTTACTCAGTTCAGGGTAAATCTCGATCACTTGATCCGCAGTTGCCCTTAGTTCGTCTAAATTGTAGCCTACCTTATGATGCGGGTAAAAGGGAATTTGCGTAAGGTACATGTCCTGCTCTACCTTAGTCTGGCAGGCTAGGCCGACTTTCAGCGCGTGGTCTTTGCCCACCCGATAAACGGTAGCGCAAGCTCCGCAGAAACCAGCTCGGCAGCCGCAACCACGAAGCAAGGTATATCCTGCGTATTCGAACCCTTTCATAACGGTCAGCGAACTAGGCATGACATACCTTTTGCCCATGATGTAGACTTCTACTGTTTCCCGGCCGGCTAGAGCTCCTTTGTTACCCTGTGTTGTGGTATGATCTGTCACCTCATTGAACCCCCTGTCGATTATCTGGCGGCTGCTGCGACGTCTACATCCCTTACTTCCATAAGGGAGCATCCGCTTACTGGTCTCGTGTAGTGCTAGCGACAACCTACAAAATGACGCACTGAACACATTAATCGATAACTCACATATGCAGAGAATAACTGAAGTTAGTGACAGCGTTATGCTTGTGACTGTATTGCAACTTATGGTTGATTTGTTCTCAGCGGAAGCGTAACAGAGAGACGAGTGTACTCATTGGGGATGGAGGTGAGCTCCACGGCGCCCGCGCTGCTATCTACTACTTGCTTGACTAGGTGCAACCCGATCCCGCGCCCTCGCCCTGTCTTAGTGGAGAAGCCATACTCAAAAACTTTCTCGCGCATGCTAACATCAATCCCCGGGCCATTGTCAGTTACCGAAACCAACACCTCGCCCACTTGCTGCTTGATGAGCAGTGAAACCAGCGGGTTCATTCGTGTTGCCCCCAGCAACGATTCGAGCGCATTGTCCAGCAAATTGCCAATCACGACCATTAATGCCTGCCGTATTTCGGATTCGAGCGGTCCGAGGTAGCTGTCGGGGTCAAGGTCGAGGGTGATGCCGAGCTCCCCTGCGCGCCCAATTTTGCCGATGATGATCGCAGCTATCCCTTGGTCAATGATCCGGGGCGAGACTCGGGCACTCTGATTGGTCATGACATTTTGCGTGGAGTGAATGTACTCCACTGCTTCCTGATAGCTACCCAGCTGCAAGAGACCGGAAATAGTGTGTAGCTTGTTAGAGAAGTCGTGGGACTGAACACGCATGGCTTCAATGTAACGGCGTACGCCGATTAGTTCTTCTGCCATACGCGCTACTTCGCTTCGGTCTCTGAATGTAGCTACCGCACCGATAGTTTTGTCCCCCACGATCATGGGCACGCGGTTAGTCATGACCCGTGTCGTGCCGATCAGTTGTTCTTGATCGTACTCCGGGCGCCCAGAGCGCAAGACCTCAGGTAGCCTCGTGTTTTGCAGCACATCCGCAATGTTCTCTCCGACCACTTCATCCCCGCATTCCAGGTAGTCCTTGGCCACATCATTAACCAGCGTGATCCTGCCGTTCGCATCAACCGCAATGATTCCTTCGCGTACGGACTGCAACAGAGCCTCGCGGCTGTACAGCGCATCGGCGATTTCGCGCGGTTCCATGCCAAGCAGAGTGCTCTTAACCCGCTGTGCAAGCATTCCTGCTCCCAGAGCGGCAACAACAGCGCCAAGCAGTAACGCAAAGTAAAGCGAATCTCTAGTCGGAGCTAAAAACCCTTCAATGCGCGGCATCAGCCCGCCTACAGACACTGCCCCCACGACTTCACCTGTCTCGCCATAAATGGGGGCGAAGGAGCGCTGCGAGGGGCCAAGTGTCCCTACAGCTTGGGAGATGTACTCGGCGCCGCGTAACGCAAATCCTTCATCCCCGCCCACAAAGCGTAATCCGATACGGTCTAGCTCAGGATGTGAATAGCGGATTGAGTTTGTATCCATGACGACGACAAAGTCAAACCCTGTCCTCACTCTGATGCGCTCGGCTATCGGCTGAATGTGTGTCGCCCCGTCAGGCCTCCCCACCCATTCGCGTATAGTGGGCAGTTCGGCAACTGCACGCGATACGGCCAGACTTTGCCTGCCCACATGATAGAGCAACGTCTCCGAAAAGGTGGTCTGTACTAGGATGACTACCAGCACCAAAGCTGCGGCCGAGATCACGAGTACCAACAAAAAGACCTGCCAGTACAGACTTAACTTGAGTTTAGACATACAAGTCCCTACGACTGTAGTAGAAGTACGCGCCGGATACCGAGCCTACCACGACAACCAAGGAAAGCAAGAGAAAGATGGGCTCCATGCGTAAGTCACGCAGAAGTTGTGCGGCCTCAAAGTACTCAAAGGGTGAGACATACCGCAAGAACTCCAATCTCGCCGTCAGCCCAGACACTATCGAGGCAATGTACAGTGCAAATACCAACCCCATGCCTAGACCTGCCGACAACTTGTGTCGTCGCAACGCGGCTCCTAAGAACATGCCGATACTCAAAAAAAGGACCATGATGATAAACGTCGTGATAAGCAGAAGGGTAAAGAACGCCAGGAAGTTTGCTTCTGCCTCGTAGGGCAACAGCATACCCAGCATGCTACCGGCAACAATCCCGAGTAAGATGGCTGAACACAGCAACCCGGCGATCAGCTTACCGGTCAACACACTCGCCCGCGTGATCGGCAACGTCATCAGGAACCCGGCAGTTTTGTCGCGCTCTTCTTTGGCCACCAAGTTATGCCCGAGCATCGCGGCGTATACCGACAGCGCAACATTGATAAACACCATACTCATACTTAAGTAGCCGCTCACGGTGGTAAGATTAGCATCGAGCATGCCGAAGGCGGCGAGGAGCTCGCGCGGCATGGCATCGATGACCGCCAGCATTTCGGGATTCTTGTAGTAAGCAGCAAACTCCACGAACATCATGGCCACAAATGCGGCCATGCTCGCACCCCAGATTAGGAGTGATTTCTTGTTTGCGTAAAGTTCACGCAGTACAAGGTTCATAATCTACCACCTCCCTAAGTCGCTGACCGCAGGTCGCGCCGCAAATACAGGCGTACCGCAGTGAAGTTAGCCACGATAATGAAACTCACGCTGATGGCCGTATGCAGGGGATGCCACGCCCCGGTTAGCAAAATGTAGTTCGGGTCGAAGTGATAGTATGGTGAAACCAAGCCGAGCAGTTCTCCCCCGACAATGCGGCGCAAAGCGTTTAGCATGTACAGGACGAAAGACACACCTACCGCCGCGCCAATCACACTGACTGTTTTCTTGCTTACCGCGGTGACGACAAACCCAAGGCTAAAGAAGAAGAGCTGGAACACGGGCACTGTCAGGAGCAGTGAAACTACCGGCCAGAGCTCGTAAGTAGCATCCCCACGAAACAGGTCTATGGCTAAGAACGAACCGAGCCACACGCCCACGTTAGTAATGAGCAGCGCACTGCCCGCCGCCCCATACTTAGCGAGCAGAATTTGCGGGCGGCTCACCGGCTTGGCATAGAGAAAGTCCGCCGTCATCTCACGTTCTTCTACCGACATGAAGTGAAACCCGTAGTAAGCGCTTTGGGCCCCAACCACCAGCTGCGTAAAGGCGAAGGAAAAGGCAAAGAAGCCCGCCACAGTAGCGAGGCTTAGTTCGCCCCCCATGCCAAAGGCCTTAAGCAACTCTTCCGGGTAGTGTTCGAGAAACAAGTCGAGCATCGCCGCATCTTGCGCCAGCACAGGATAAAACGCCATAAACATTACGAGCAGCGCTACGATGCTTGCTATCCAACCCATCAGCGATCCCATGTACCTGCGCAACTCAAATACTAAGATGGTCATGCCGGCCCCTGCTCATAGTAGTGCATGAAGATCTCTTCTAACGAAGGGTCTTCTATCACTACATCCGTTAGGTCATGCTTCGCTACCGCTTGGATTAAGGACTGTGCGCTGCCCTTATAGAAGAAACGGGTAGTGCCGTTTTCGTGGTGAAAATTAGTGACATTGCTTAGCCCCAGGGTCTCTGCCGTGAGTCCGTAGGACCTTAGGGCCACTTTCTTGTAGTTCTCCTGGCGCAGAGTGTCGATGCTTTCGAGCCGGATGACGTTACCGTTTTTCATAACGGCCACGCGATGGCAGAGCTGCTGTACTTCTGAGAGTATGTGCGAGGAGAAAAACACCGTCACGCCTTGCTTGTTTTCCTGTGCGACAATATCAAAGAAGCGTTTTTGCATTAACGGGTCGAGGCCACTCGTAGGCTCATCGAGCAACAGCAGTTTAGGGCCGTGCAGTAACCCCTGTACAATGCCTACTTTCTTTTTGTTGCCATATGAAAGGTCTTCAATCTTGCGCTCAAGACTCAGCTCCATTGCTTCGGCTAGTTCATGAATCCGCTCTGTGCAGTCCTTTTTGAAGAAGCTCGCCGAGTACTTGAGCAGGTCGATAACCTTCATCTGGTCGTAGTAGAAGACTTCCGAGGGCAAATACCCAACATGTTTACGAATTTCCGTGCCGTGCTTGATGCAGTCTAACCCAAAGATAGATGCGCTACCGCTTGTAGGGAACACAAGACCGAGGAGAGTGCGTATGGTTGTGGTTTTACCTGCGCCGTTAGGCCCGATAAAGCCAAATATCTCGCCTTCTCTAACATCAAAACTTAGGTTCTCGATGCCCCGCACTTTGCCGTAGTACTTGGTTAAGTGCTTAAGCTCAATGGCGTTCAATGACAACACTCCCTATCTAAACGCTTTGCACGCAAGCAGTGCCTTGCCTTAGACTGAACTCGCTTGATCTGCGTACTAAGAGTATATGGGCAAATAGCTCCGGACTACCTCCCAGTTGAATTCCTGCCAGACGCGGGTATCCGAGACGGAGGCGACGCTCTGCAGCTGCGCAAAATCCCACTCTGCGGTGATCAATTCTTCGCTATGGAGGCTCGCTGCCTGGGCTAGCACCCCCGAATAGTCGCTCGTCAGGTCGATTGGGGCCAAAATCGACGAACGGCCAAGGTAAGGCTCCTTAAACTTAAGACTTAAGTCGTTCTTGCCCACCAGACAGCTGTGCAGGCCAAACACTTGGTTGTCTTGCACCCGTGACCACGCCCCCGCGCGGATTTTCCAGAAGCACCGCTCCCCGGGGCAGGCCGAGACATTTATCAGAGCCTGAGCTCCTTGCATGGCCATAAATCGCCCTACTTCCGGGAACATGCTCTCGTAACAAATTGTGATGCCAATCTTGCCAAAGTCTGTCGCCAAGACTTTGATTTCGTCCCCGCTTGTACAGAGGTGAGTGTCTTCAATGTAGAGGTGTATCTTATTCTGATAGCCAATGGTCTCGCCTGCCGGGCCAAAGAGGTAGGAGGCGTTAACTATGCGACCGGTCACCTCGTCAGGCAGGTAACTGCTCCCCGCTACCACATACATATTATGCCTGCGTGCTGCAGCAGAGAATATGCGCAAGTACGAGCGTCGCATGTCACGCCCATGCTCGCCCAGCGTCCGCTTAAACACGCCCGTCAAATCTTGCATCGCGGAAGCGGTATCCACTAACTTGCCCAGTAGCTTCTTGCCTGTGTTGATGATTCCGGTTGAGTCGTTATCGTTGTAAGCGGCCATCAGGACCCTTACCAACGGTGCGGGCAGGTACTGCGCCGCGAGCATGGCCCCCACGCCTTCGGGGAAAGCGATGAGCCCTGCGCCCTCCCCTTTTGCCTGTTGCATAAAGCGTTCAATCTCAGCTTCAAAAGCATCGTCGCTCGGGAAAATCTTAACTTTCTGTTGCACACAAGCTACCTTCATCGGCGTCCTCCTTCGTCACCCGCGCTGCGTTGGCGCAGCCGGCATGATGCTGTTAGAATTCGCTTGGCTTAGGGACTACTCCTGCTCGGCTACATTGTGTACTAC
>Ga0136715_1000201_pt1 | contig 12723 bp, 10 predicted proteins | sample SedPBSmetaG_FD_104916 | JGI IMG/M metagenome (GOLD analysis project Ga0136715, IMG submission 104916) | Freshwater sediment bacterial and archeal communities from Indian Creek, Illinois, USA to study Microbial Dark Matter (Phase II) -... | ecosystem: Environmental > Aquatic > Freshwater > Creek...
CTCCGATTCCTGTGTTGTCTGTGATAAAGGAAACCGCTGCCGGCTGCGGCAATTTGCGGCAGACCTGGGGATAGGCCGTATTGAGCTGGAAAGGATACCCCAGCCGGCGCTAATCAGGGAGGCCAACCCATACATCACAAGGGATTTAAGCAAGTGCATCCTGTGCGCCAAGTGCATCAGGGCCTGCCAGGAGCTGGTTGTTGAAGGAGTGGTGGATTATTACCGCAGGGGGTTTAAGGCCCAGCCGGCCACACTTGGGGATAACCCCCTGGAAAAAACGGATTGCACCTTTTGCGGCACTTGTGTGGCTGTCTGCCCCACGGGTGCGCTGATGGAAAAAGAAAGTGCCTATCAGGGCACAACCAAGACCGCGGTTATGACGACCTGTCCTTTTTGCGGCTGCGGCTGCGGCGTCCGTCTGGAGATCAAGGGCGGCAAAGCAGTGCGCGCGTTGCCTGGGAAAAACAGGATGTCTGGCCGCGGTGCCCTTTGTGTACGGGGAAGCTACGGCCTTGATTTCATCCACAGCAAGGAAAGGCTGGTAAAACCCTTGATCAGGGATGAAGGAGGCTTCAGGGAGGTATCCTGGGATGAAGCCCTGACGGCTGCGGCGGCAGGGCTGCAACAGGTCAGGGGTAGCTTTGGTGCCGGCAGCCTGGCTGTAATTGGTTCACCCAAATGTACCAATGAAGAGAATTATCTCCTGCAGATGTTCGCGCGCATGGTGCTGGGGACCAACAATATTGACAACAGCGCCAACCTTTATAATGCCGCCACCAGGGAGGGGCTGGGCGCGTCGGTGGGCTTCCCGGGCACAACCAATCATCTCAGTGCTCTTGAACAAGCCAATGTAATCATGATTGCGGGTACCGATCCTGCTGTCTCCGCACCACAGGTCGCTTATGCGATCAAGCGGGCGGTAAAATTTAAACAGACCAAGCTGATTGTGATCGATCCCAGGCGCACTAAACTGGCGAGCTTTGCCCAGCTGTGGCTGCGCCCGAAATTCGGAACCGATCCGGTTCTGCTCAATGCCATAGCCAGAACCATTATTGAAGGAGGTTTGCTGGATACGGAGTTTGTGGTCCGAAAAACCGATAACTTCGAGGCGATGCACAAGGCGCTGGATAAATATACGCCCGAATATGCGGAGAGCATAACCGGTGTTTCCAGGGAAGAGATAGATAAAGCGGCACGTCTTTACGCGGCAGCGGCAACGTCGGTGATTATATTTGGGACGGGGATTACCAGGCAGAGCAGGGGGACGGACAGTATCAGGGCGCTGGCGAATCTGGCGCTGCTGACGGCCAATATCTGGTGCAGGGGCTGCGGGATTTATGCCCTGCAAAAAGACAGCAACGCCCAGGGAGCTTGCGATATGGGTTCCATCCCAGATTTCCTGCCCGGTTACCAGCATATATTCAATTACCACGTCCGAAAAAAATTTGAGAAGCACTGGCGGAAAGGTTTGCCCAGCGATCAGGGAATGTCCGCGACGGAGATGTTTTTAGGCGCCGGAGAAGGGAGAATCAGGGGAATGTATGTAGTCGGTGAGAACCCGGCTGCAAGTTGGGCGCAAACGGATCTGGTAAAGAATGCTTTGTCATCTCTTGCGTTTCTCATTGTCCAGGATCTGTTCCTCACCGAGACGGCAAAGATGGCCCATGTCGTCCTGCCGGCAGCCAGTTTTGCCGAGAAGGATGGGACTTTCACCAACTTCGAAGGCAGGATCGGGCATCTGCGGCAGGCCGTGAAACCGGCGGGAGAAAGCCTCCCCGATTGGCAGATTGTCCTCAGGCTGGCGGAAAAGATGAAACTGCCGCTGCCTTTTTCTGACTTGCAGCAGGTGATGGACGAAATTGAGGAGTTTGTCCCTCTTTATGAAGGCTATTGCCATGAAGACGGAAGATTTGATGATGACTGGAGCTTCTGGGAACAACGGCGTGACAGCTGCTGGCAATCCTTAAGCGGCTTTGCCCGTTTTTCCGCTGTTGGCTTCGAGCCGGAAGCGGCAAGCGGCGATTACCCGTACACGCTTGTTTTGGAGGCGTCCCTGCCCCATTTCGGCAGCGGAGCACGAACGGGTAAGGTTTCGCGCCTGCGGCGCTTTTTGACGGAGCCGTACCTTTTAGTGAATCCTGGGGATGCGGAAAAGCTTGGATTGACGGCGGGCCAACAGGTCAGGATTGTATCACCGGCAGCTGCGCTGAGCGCCGTGCTGAAAACTGATGAAGATCTTCCCACGGGAACGGTTTCTTTGCCGGCCTCTTTTCAGGAGGCAAACAGGCTGTTTTGCCTTGAAAAAAAACTGGGAGCCGGCAGGTCCTCGCTTAACGTATGCAATGTCAGAATAGAAAGGATCGAGCATGATGTGTAATGTGGACGCAAAAGATTCTTCCAGGATAGACATGGGCCGTGTCCGTGAAATCGTCGGCGAATACAGCGAGAAAAAATGGTCCTTGATTCCGCTGGTGCAGAAACTTCAGGATGAGATGGGCTATATTCCGCCGGAGTCCATACCGGTAATTGCCGGAGCCCTGGGCCTTTTCCCAAGCGAGGTGCAGGGCGTGATTTCTTTTTACGCCCAGCTTTATAACGAGCCCCGCGGTAAGAATGTGGTCAGAGTGTGCCGTGGTACCGCCTGTCATGTCCGCGGTGGCAAGACCATACTGAAACTGGTGAAGCAAGCGCTTAGCATCGAGGAGGGTGAGACCACCGAGGATATGGAGTATACGCTGGAAACCGTGGCCTGTATCGGTGTCTGCGCCCTTGCGCCCACCATGGTTGTCAGCAGCCGGGTTTATGGCAATATGAATCCTAAAAAGTTAAGACAACTGTTTAAAAAGGACGGGAATCGCCATGACGGCTAGCCGGAAGATATTCATCTGCCAGGGAACGGGATGTCTGTCCAGCGCTTCTGCTGATGTTTACGAAGCTTTGCGAGCTGAAACGGCCCGGTTGTCGCTGCATGGGGTTGAAGTGGACTACACCGGCTGCCACGGCTTCTGCGAACAAGGTCCGATCACTATTGTGGAACCGGAGGGGATCTTCTACACCAAGGTTCAGGTCGAGGATGCGGCGGAAATTGCCGCCTCTCATCTGCGGGACGGCAAATTTGTTGAACGGCTTTTTTACCGCGACCCGATCAGCGGTGCGGCCGTGCCGAAATATGAAGACGTAAATTTTTACAGGGAACAGCAGCGCGTCATCCTCCATAAGTGCGGGCGGATTAACCCGGAAAAAATTGACGACTATCTGGCGCTGGGGGGTTACCAGGCGCTGAAAAAAGCTGTTTTGGAGATGACGCCACAGGATGTAATCGCGGAAATAGATCGGGCGGGCTTGCGGGGAAGGGGCGGTGCCGGCTTTCCCACCGCGAAAAAATGGGAGTTTTGCCGCAGCTCTCCCGGCGAAAGAAAATACGTCATCTGCAATGCTGATGAAGGGGATCCGGGAGCATTCATGGATCGATCCATCCTGGAGGCCGATCCCCACGCTGTTGTGGAAGGTCTTACCATTGCGGGCTATGCGACCGGGGCGGGCGAAGGCTACATCTATGTACGGGCAGAATACCCCCTGGCAGTGAAACGTATCCGTATTGCCATAGCGCAAGCCGGCGAAAGAGGTTATCTGGGCGAAAAAATTTTGGGCTCAAATTTTTCCTTTATTATTCATGTCAAAGAAGGAGCCGGCTCTTTTGTCTGCGGCGAAGAAACCGCACTGATTGCCTCCATCGAGAGCAAACGCGGCATGCCCCGACCGCGCCCCCCGTTTCCCACCCAGTCGGGCCTGGATGGAAGGCCGACAGTAATTAACAATGTCAAGACACTGGCTACGGTTTCCGCCGTACTCAGCCGGGGTGCCGACTGGTTTGCCGGCATCGGCACGGGAAAAAGCCGTGGAACGGCGGTATTCGCCCTAACGGGGAAAATCGCCAACAGCGGTTTGGTGGAAGTGCCCATGGGCACGCCCCTTTCAAAAATCATTTTTGACATCGGCGGCGGCATTCCGCGAGGCAGGCGCTTCAAGGCGGTGCAGACCGGCGGGCCTTCGGGCGGCTGTGTTCCGGCGCGCTATCTCGACTCGCCGGTGGAGTACGAGAGCTTTGCCAAGCTCGGCTCCATTATGGGCTCCGGCGGTATGGTGGTGATGGATGAGGCCACCTGCATGGTGGAGATCGCCCGTTATTTTCTGAGCTTTACCCAGTCGGAGTCCTGCGGGAAATGCACCCCCTGCCGGCTGGGAACAAAGCAGATGCTGGAAATCTTGACGCGTATTGTCCAGGGCAACGGCCGGGACGACGATATCGACACACTGCTCAGTATCGCCAAAACTGTTAAAGAAACATCCCTTTGTGGTTTGGGTCAGACCTGCCCGAACCCGGTGTTAACCACGCTGAAGTATTTCCGTGACGAATATGAAAGTCATATCCGGGAGAAAAAATGTCCGGCGGCTGTCTGCGATGCGCTGATGATTTCTCCCTGCCAGCATGTTTGTCCTGTGGGAATTGATGTGCCGCGCTATCTGGCGCATATCGCCGAAGGAGAGTACCTGGAAGCGGTGGCAACAATCCGGGAGCGAAATCCTTTCCCGGGCATCTGCGGGCGAATTTGTCACCATCCCTGTGAAGTGCGCTGCCGGCGCGGGGAACTGGATGAGGCGGTAGCCATACGGGCTTTGAAGCGCTTTGCGGCTGACTGGTATTTCGATCATCTTGGCGAGCTGCCCGAGCCGGAGCCATTTCGCAAGTTGTATAAGCAAAGAGTGGCTGTAATTGGCGCCGGTCCCTGCGGTCTTGCTTGTGCCTATTTTCTGGCCAAGGCGGGCTATCCGGTCACTGTATTCGAAGCCCTTCCCGTCGGCGGCGGTATGCTGTCCGTGGCCATTCCGGAGTTCAGGCTGCCGGAAGCAGTGATTAAAAAAGAGATTGATTACATCATCAAGCGCGGCGTGGATATCCGGTTCAGCACCCCCATAAATATGAACCTGACCATTGAAGACCTCAGGAAACAGGGCTATGACGCCATGTTTATCGCGGCAGGCGCCCAAAGAAGCCAACGTATCGGTATTCCCGGCGAAATTGAGGACTTGACGGGTTTTTATTATGGATTGCGCTTCTTAAGAGACGTGAAGACAGGCAAAGCTGTGATGATCGGGCGGCGTGTGATCGTGATCGGCGGCGGCAATGTGGCGCTGGATACCGCCCGCACCGCTGTCCGTCTCGGAGCCTGGGAAGTAGCTATTCTTTACCGGAGAACCAGGGAAGAAATGCCCGTTTCCGAAGTGGAGTACGAAGAAGCCCTGGCCGAAGGCATAAAGATACTTTTTCTTGTCAGCCCAACCCGCGTAGTTAGTGAAAACTGGAAGGTAACAGGCGTTCAGTGCTCGCGGATGGAACTAGGTGAACCCGACACAGACGGGCGCCGGCGGCCCATGCCCGTGCCCGGCTCGGAGTTCTTTATGGAGGCTGACACTGTTTTTGCCGCCGTGGGGCAGGCACCGGACTTGTCATTTTTACCCTTGGACAGTGCATTGGAAAGGACACGGTGGGAAACTCTGTCCGTGGATCCGAACAGGCTTTCCGCAAATGTCCCGGGAATATTTGCCGGCGGTGATTTTGTTTCCGGCCCCGGTATGGTTATCGAGGCTATCGCCGCGGGCAGAAGGGGGGCCATGGCCATCGATAAATACTTTAAAGGCGATAGAACAAGAGTTCAGATGTATGATCGGAAAAACGGCGAAGCCATGCTGGAAGCCCGGGATAACGAGGCTGAGGATGAGACATGGCAGCCGCAATTCAGGCCGAAAGTAACCCATCTTCCGGCCGCAGAGCGCGTTAAAAATTTCCGGGAAACCGAAATGGGATTTTCCGAGGAGGATGCCAGGCATGAAACCAGGCGATGCCTGAGATGCGACCTGGAAAGATGAGGGAGGTAAGGGCATGAAATCAATTACCAGGCAAAAGGAATATGAGGAGATAGCCCTGCAACTGAACGGCCTGGAAAAGGTATGTATCATCGGGTGCGGTGCTTGTGCCACCACAACCAGGACGGGCGGGATTGACGAGGTCGCGCTTATGAAGGAACGCCTGCAGAATGAAGGCAAACTTGTCACCGGCTGGCTGGTCATTCCCACGGCCTGCGATGAGATCACTGCCGAAACGGCGGAGGCGCACGGCCAAGCGATCAAAAACGCCGATTCCATCCTGGTTATGTCCTGCGCACTGGGTGTGCACAGAGTCAGCCTGTATGCCAAAAAACCGGTTATCCCGGCTCTTGACACACTATTTATCGGCCTGGAAGATCTTCCCGGGAATTTTTACGAAGTATGCGTGCAGTGCGGCCAGTGTGTCTTAGGCTACACATCAGGAATCTGCCCGATCACCGCGTGCCACAAGGGGTTGCTGAACGGCCCCTGCGGCGGCACCAACAAGGGTAAGTGCGAGGTCGATAAGGAAAAGGATTGTGCTTTTACGTTGATTTATGAGCGGCTGAAAGAGCAGGGCCGGCTTGAACTGTTGAAAACTTATCATCCCCCGCGAAACAACCATATCGTGCTCAGGCCGAGAAGTTTCAAGATCCTATAGCAAAGGAGAAAGAAGCCATGGTATCAGCCTTTAAACAGGCGCTCAGCTCCGGTAAATTTGTGGTGACCAGTGAAATCGGACCACCCAAAGGTACAAACCTTAAGAACATGAACCATCATATCGAACTGCTCAAGGACAAGGTTGACGCGCTGAACATTACCGATCACCAGAGTTCAGTAATGCGCGCGCCGTCTATTGCCGGTTGCCTGGCGGTAAAGGAACACGGCGGGGAGCCGATTCTGCAGATGACCTGTCGCGATCGGAACCGCATTGCCCTCCAGGCCGACCTGCTGTTTGCATACAGCCGCGGTATAAAGAATGTGCTTTGTCTGACCGGTGACGCCGTACCTGTGGGCGACAATAAGGAGGCCAAAGGAGTATTTGATCTGGATTCCGTGCAGTTGCTGCAAACGATCCGATCGCTGGAATCGGGCAGGGATCTGGGTGGGAACGATCTTAACGGCAAAGTGGAATTTTGCCGGGGAGCCATAGTCACTCCGGAAGCGCAGCCCCTTGAACCGCAGCTCGCCAAGTTTGAGAAGAAGGTGGAAGCGGGCGCGGAGTTCATCCAGACACAGGCGATTTATGACATGGAAAACTTCGCGAAATTTATGGCGTACGCGCGGCAATTTCCAGTGAAAATTTTGGCCGGTATCGTCCTTCTCTCTTCAGCCCGCATGGCTAAATACATGACGGAAAACGTGCCCGGCATTTTCGTGCCGCAGGAGCTGATTGACGAGCTTGCCGCCGCGCCCAAAGGCGGTGCGCTGGAAAAGGGCATTGAAATCGCCGGCCGCATGATTGCCTTTTTAAAGAAGGAACAACTTTGCGACGGCGTCCATATCATGGCCATCAATAAGGAGGAAGTGGTGCCGGATATTCTTGCCGCTGCTGGATTGGCAGGGACAAAATGAAATGTATAAGGGTCAAGTCTTTATTTTTAACATTGCTGTTGCTTTCCTTGTGGATGCGGATTGCACCAAAATCCAATAAACCTTCCCTGAAACAGATTTCCGGCTCTTTCGGGATGCTTTTTGAACAGTTGGGTGGGCACAGAGGCCGTTTCATTGTTTCATGCCGCTAGGAATGTTTCCATCGGGTGTTTCGATAAGAAGATGAAAATTATTCTCCATCTGTTGAGGGCGTTGCTTAATATTTCGGCATATTCGATATGATATATTTTATTATAAAGATGTGGCGCCAGCCTAAATTTTGCAGCCGTGTTAATCCTTGTTCTTGTAAAAAAATATCGCCAGCTGGGTACGGTCGCGCAACGATAATTTCTCCAACATGACGCTGATGTAGTTGCGCACAGTGCCTTCGCCGAGGAAAAGTTTTTCGGCAATCTCTCTATTGGATAACCCCTCGGCCAGGCAGCGCAAAATCTCCGTTTCTTTTTCCGTTAAATGGTACTCCTTGAAATCCTTTTTAGTGCCTTTAATGCCGTATGACAGCAGGGCGGGGATTTTTGTCACAATCTCGTCGCCGAAAACACGCTGCCCGAGGCTCACCGCTTTGACCGCCGAGATGATACTTTCAAAGTGCTGCTTTAAAATAAAGCCTTTGGCGCCGATACGCAGCGCTTGCACGATATACTCCGTATCGGAAAAAGTCGTCAGGAAAAGGATCCTGGCCGCGGGGTGCGCCTTGATGATACATTCTGCCGCCTCCAGTCCGCTCACCCTTTGCATCCGGATATCCATGAGCAGGATATCCGGCAATAGCGTATCGAAAAGCGCAATCGCTTCATCTCCGTCATGGCCGATACCGGCAATGTGCAGCTCCGGATCGGCTTCAATAATTGTTTGCAAAGACCGGCAGACCAGCGGGTCGTCATCGACGAGTAGCAGTTTCACGCGCGACCTCCTTCGGAATTGTGATAAAAATTTCAAAGCCGCTCAGGGTTCTGATCAGAAAATGACCTTTTAACGCTTCGATGCGCTCCGCGATGCTCTTAAGCCCGATACCTTTTTCAAGGTCCGCAAAAGCCGCGCCGCCGTTGTCTGAAATGACCAGCTGATAAAATGCCGGGTGCTCGGTCAATGTCAACCGCACCAGAGTGGCATCGGAATGCCTGGCAATATTGGCAAACGCTTCTTTAACCGCTGCAATCAAAGCGTACTTCACCCTCAGGTCAGGATCGGCCTGTATGCTGATCTTTAATTCGACCCGGCAGCAAATAAGGCCTGCCGCCAGCTGTTCTATCTGCCCGTCAAGATCTATTGAGGAATCATAGAGATTATGGATGCTGCTTCTGATACTGTCCATGGCCAGATTAAGCGTTTCTTTAAGGGCGGTAAGCTGGGGCTGCCCGGGGCTTTGGGTCAGCATCGCGCCTATTTGCAGAAAAGCGCTGGACAGCCTGTGCCCCACATGGTCATGGATTTCCCTAGCGATGCGGTTGCGCTCACTTAGCCTGGCCAGCCTGATTTCATCATCCTGTTTTTCCGTTAACAGCCTGTTTTGCTTATTTATCGTTGCGGCCATTTCCCTTGATGTGTCGAGCAAAGACAAATAATGGCCTCTTAATTTCGAAAATCTTGTCGTCCTGTGCTTCAGGATGGTAGCTATTACCGCAAGAATCGCGATGGCCGGCCGGAGAGGCCAAACCAAATCGCCTGCCGCCACCAGCGGGACTAAAGCGGTTGACGGCAAAAACCGGCGCTCCGGTTCATACGCGGCGTAAACCATAACCGGTATGAATGCGCACAGGGGCTGGTAGATTACACAGGCCAAAAGAAAGACGGCGCCGACGGCGAACTTAAATTCGAGCGCTTCAAAATAGGTGAAAAGCCCGACCGCAATCGCGCCGGCCAATATAGGCACGATATGCCAAACCCCCAAAGGCTGCGCCAGGCTGATCACGGTACAACAAAAAAAGAAAACCGCTTTGTCTGTAAGATCGTGCTTTGACATGGCCCACCTTTACAATCAGAATCTTTCACGACTCTTGTTATTAAAGGCTTTCTTCCAACATACCGTCTGTCAGCTCTCTCTTACAATGAACAATTGCAAGAATATTGACACCATCCTCATCAACCCGGTAAATCACCCTATATGAATAGACGATGATCTCACGTAGATTATCATCGTCTATTTCCTCAATTTTTCTCCCCAAATTAGGAAAATCTGCCAGGTAATCTGCTTTGTCTACAATATTATTTACTACCTTTTTCGCATAATAGACAGAATCCTTGGCAATATAGTCGAAAATATGCTTCAAATCCAGCTTGGAACTGTGCGTCCATCTCACCATTGTTGTTCAATTTCTTTTCTTAACTGGTTTGTTTCAAGAAAGTTGCCTTCCCGGATATCTTTCTCTCCCTTATTAATTTTATCAATCACATAAAGCTTATACATGATCTCATCCATCTTTACGCTATCCGGCATTTTCGTAATGGCGTCTATAGCCGTCTGCTTTATTGTACTCATATTTAATCCCTCCAAAAGACAAATTCTTGCTATATTATACATCACTAAGGGATTTTTTCATAGATATGGGCGTCCACTTTATCCTGCACCGGCCCCGGCTTCAAGGCTATGCGCGTACGAAAAAAAGTGGATAGAGGATAATCCTAATTTCAAATTGTATGGTGACAATTGTCATGAAAAAAATATGACGCGCGACACTGTGAACGCTATAAAATCTGCTCTAAAATGAAGGCAGCGAAATTCACGGGGAGGGATTGCCTTGATCATAAAAGCGACGAATATCGTCAAACGCTACGGCGAGCTTTTGGCGCTCGATCATCTGAACCTTGAGCTGGGAGAAGGAGAGATACTGGGACTTTTAGGGCCGAACGGCTCAGGCAAGACTACCGCCATCAACTGCATCCTGGCGCTTCTGACATACGAAAAAGGCGAAATCAGCATCTTCGGCAAACCGATGAGCCCGGAAGCCTACGATCTGAAAAAGGATATCGGCGTGGTCATGCAAAACGTCGCCGTCTTCAACGAGCTTACCGTGCTGGAGAACATCGACTACTTCTGCGGGCTGTACGTAAAGGATGCACAAAAAAGGAATCAGCTGGTCCAGGAAGCGGTTGATTTTGTGGGCTTAAACGAGTTTAAAAAGTTCTACCCCAAAAAACTAAGCGGCGGCCTTTTGCGAAGGCTGAACGTCGCCTGCGGCATCGCGCACAAGCCGAAGCTGATCATCCTCGACGAGCCGACTGTGGCCCTCGACCCGCAAAGCAGAAACAACATTCTGGAAGGCATAATGGAGCTTAACCGCAAAGGCGCCTCAGTTCTTTATACCTCCCACTATATGGAAGAGGTCGAGCGGATCTGTTCCCGGATCATCATCCTGGACAAAGGGCGGGTGATCGCTTCAGGAACGAAAGAAGCCTTAAAAGAGATGATTACCCTCGGCGAAAAGATAACGGTCGAGGTGAACGCCCTTAACGACGCGCAGCTTGGCGCAATGAAAGGATTGCCCAATTTACTGTCCGTGAGCCTTTCCGACAGCCAGCTGGTCATAAAATCGCGCAAAGGCAAAAACAACCTGGAAAACATCCTGGTCCTGTTAAAAGAGCAAAACATCGGTTTCGGTAAAATATATTCCGAGCTGCCCACTTTAAACGACGTATTCCTGGAGATCACGGGCAAAGAGCTCAGAGATTAGGAGGCCGACATGTTCAAGCACATCTTCAAGTACAGGCTGAAGATTTTACTGTATGACAAGTCCACCATGTTTTGGACGCTTTTGTTTCCCATTTTGCTGGCCACCCTTTTTTCCCTGGCCTTCGGCCGTGGCTTCGCTCAGGAGACATTTCAGGCCATAGACACAGCCGTTGTCGACAGCGGAGACGACGCGGCGTTTATCTCCCTGGTCAAGTCGCTCTCGGCAGGGGAAGAGAGACTTTTCAACCTCCACCTGACAACCAAAGAAGAAGCTTTGGCTCTTTTGTCGGCGGGGAAGGTGCAGGGGATCATCGAAATGGGAGAAGAAATGGCGCTGACCGTTAACCAAAGCGGCATAGAGCAGAGTATCCTCAAAACTTTTATCGACAACTACGCGCAGACCGCCTCTGCCGTTAACCGTATCGCTGCGCAAAAACCGGAAGCGGCTGCGATGCTCCCCGCTCTGCTGGCGAAAGACTCGACTTTTCTCGAGGAACGTCCCGTAAGCCGCGCTGAACCCGACTTCACGCTCATATACTTTTTCTCTTTGCTGTCTATGACCTGCATGTTCGGCGGATATCTCGGCATGGCCGAGATCAACGCCATTCAGGCCAATCTCTCCGGCCAGGCCGCCAGAATGAACTTCGCTCCCGTCCACAAGTTGAAGATGTTTCTCTCCGGCATCAGCGCCGCCCTCGTCGTTCAGTTCACCAAGCTTTTGCTGTTCCTCGCCTATTTGGTTTTCGTTTTATCCATCGATTTCGGGGAGAGAACCGGACTGATTGTGGCGGCGCTTTTTTTGTGCACGCTGCTCGGTCTTTCCTTCGGCGCCTTCGTCACCTCGCTGGTAAAAGGCGAGAACGGGCTTAAAGAAGGCATCCTCACAACCGTGACTCTTGCCGGCGCTTTTCTTTCCGGTATGAATTATGCCGGGATCAAATTCATCATCGAAACCGCAGCGCCCCCGCTGGCCTTCATTAATCCGGTAAGATGGATGACAGACGCCTTCTACTCGCTCTACTATTTTGACACCTACGGTAGATTCATCGAGAGCGTCATGGGGATGGCCATTTTCACGGCACTCTTTGCCGGCGCGACCTACTTCGTGATCAGGAGGAGAAAATATGCCAGTCTTTAAAGTGTGCCTGAAAATTCTTAAAAAAAATCTGCCGACTATCTCCATTTACTTTGTTATTTTTATCGCTATATCCATCGTGATGACCATAATGATGAGGCCGGCGCAGACCGGCGAGTTCGGCCGGGAAAAAGTCGATATCGCCTTCTTTGCCGGGGAGGACACCTCGCTCGTATCCGGACTGCGGGAGGCGCTCGCCGCCCAGGTTAATTTCGTGCCCCTCCCGGACGAAACCGAAAAGCTGCAGGAGGCTTTGTTTTACCGCAGAGTGCACTATATCCTGCGCGTCCCCTACGGCTTCACCGCATCGTTTTTACATGGCGGGCCGGCGCTTCTGCAGAAAACTAGCGTTCCGGACGCGGCCAGCGCTATTTACATC
>Ga0136715_1000202_pt1 | contig 12714 bp, 12 predicted proteins | sample SedPBSmetaG_FD_104916 | JGI IMG/M metagenome (GOLD analysis project Ga0136715, IMG submission 104916) | Freshwater sediment bacterial and archeal communities from Indian Creek, Illinois, USA to study Microbial Dark Matter (Phase II) -... | ecosystem: Environmental > Aquatic > Freshwater > Creek...
AATAATCTTATTGCAGTTCCAATTATTGCCATTACTGTGCCAATCAACCAAAATCTCATTGTGATTTTATAATGAGGCCAACTCTTAATTATTTTCTTTATAAGAAATAGTTTTATGGGTCATAAATTATCTTACCTTAATTGAAGTTTTTCTTTTATTGTTTTCTTTATAAGAAATAGTTTTATGGGCCCTACTTTTTTATCCTAATAATCTTATTGCAGTTCCAATTATTGCCATTACTGTGCCAATTAACCAAAATCTCATTGTGATTTTATAATGAGGCCAACCAATAGCTTGAAAATGGTGATGAATTGGAGCAGCTAAAAAAAGTTTTTTCTTTCGAAATTTTTTTGAAAAAAGCTGTAAAATTACTGATCCAGATGTAATCACTAATAAGAACCCAATAATTGGCAAGACTAATACTGAGTCAGTTAAAAAGGTAATTACAGTTAAGGTAGCTGTTAATCCCATACTACCTGTTTCTCCCATATAAAATCTAGCTGGTGGAATATTAAACCATAAAAAAGCCAACAGTGTACCAACAATGACCATACAAAAAGCAGCTAAATCAATTTGGCCTCGCCAAAGAGCAATTATAGCAAAGGCAGTAAAAATTGAAGCAAAAGTACCCCCAGCTAAACCATCTAAACCATCAATTACCCCACCAGAATAGACTGCTAACATTACTAAAACAAAAAGAGGAATATATAAAATACCAATTTCAATTGGTCCCACGCCAGGGATGTGAAGAGTAGTCCAGTCTAATCTAAAATGAAACCAATATCCACCAATTAATCCAATTAGGGTTATTAATAAAAGCCGTGTTTTTAGATTAAGTCCTCCGCTAATATATTTTCCTTTCCCCTTCACTGTTAAAATATCGTCAAATAAACCAATTAAAGAAGCAGTTACCAAAGCAAAAAGGGGCAACCAGGTTTGCCCTCGACTTAAAAAATTTAATTTATCCAACCACCAAATATCAATAAATTCTGAAATAATAAAAAATAAAATAATTAATATTAAAGTAGTTAGCCAAAATAAAACTCCACCACCCCTGGGAGTTTTTGTTTCGTTTTCTGAGTGAAATTTCTGAAAAATAGGCAATGCTCCCCCATCAATTGCCTTTGTTTTAACTTCTTTTTTCCAAAATTTATATTTATATAAAAAATTAGTTAAAACTGGCGTTAAAAAAAATGCTAAGAAAAAAGCCAACGTGCCAAGAACAAAAACTTTAATAACATCAACAGTTAAGTTGTCCATGATTTTATTTTTTTAATTAAAATAAAAAATTAGAATGCCAAATATCATTTTTCCACATTAAATTACTATCCATTCCTCCTATGATCCAGATTTTATCTTGAAAAACGATCGAAGTATGATCTTCTCTTCCTGTCCATTCAGATTTAGTTAATGTTGGCTGCCAAATAAGGCCATCTTTAGAAAACCAAACATCATTTAAGCCCCCTCTAAAACCCCACCCGCCAATAATCCAAATTTTATCTTGAAAAACTAAAGAAGTATGCCCATGTCTTTTTGGCCAAGGAGCGTTATTTGTTGCTAAAAGCCAATCCTTTCCGTTTTCAGAAACCCAAATATCATTTTTTATCTGTTTTTCTAAATTTAATCCTCCTTTTAGCCACATTTTATCATTAAACACAACTATTGTATGATCATATCTATTCGACCAAGGAATATCAAGGACAATTTTATTCCAATTAATACCATCACTCGAATGCCAAATATCATTCATTGTTTTTCTTTGAGTAAAATCTACTCCCCCTGTTATCCAAAGCTTATCTTGAAAAACTGTAACTGCATGCCCTTCTCTGGACGCCCAAGGGGCTGCATTAACTACTTTAGTCCAATTTATACCATCTTCAGAAGACCAAATATCGTTTTTTGTCCTACCACTTTGATTTTCCCAACCACCTATTAACCAAAGCTTGCCCTGAAATTCAACCACTGGAGATGATCTTCTTTTTCCCCAAGGAGCATTATCAAGAACTAATTGCCAATTTTTACCATCAGGAGAGTTCCAAATATCATTTTTATGGGGAAGATTAGCATAAATACCATCAAAATTTTTACTACCATCTACGCCGCCAAAAAGCCAAATTTTATCTTGAAAAATAATATTAGAATGAGCGTCTCTTGTTCCCCAATCAGCATCGGGATTTATTTTTTCCCAACTTAATAATATTGAATTGAAAAATGAAGTTAGTTCCTTTATTTCCCCTATCCCCCATTCATGCTCTACTTTTACCCATCTAATTAATTTTGTCATTTCTTCAAATCGATTTTCGCTTCCTAATATTATATTTATTATATATCCCCTATTGTTAGGAGCTTTTATAATTAAAATTAGACATTCTTTGGCGCGAGGAGTTTCGCCGGTTCTGCCGCCAATTATTTTTAATTGGTTATTTGAAAAATATCTTAATAAGTCGTTAGTGTTGGTTAATTGACCAAAAGGTTGAAGATTGTATTCATTCAAAGAGCTAATTTCCCAAATAAGCGGTTTTTCTTTTAATAATTTTTTACTTAACTTTACTAAATCATTAACTGTAGAATAATTATTTGCTCCAATTTCATCTAATCCAGTTGAATTTATAAAATAAGTATTTTTTAAACCCCATTTTTGAGCTTTTTGATTCATTGCCAAGATAAATTTTTCTTTTCCAAATTTTTCAGCTAAAGCATAGGCGGCAATATTATTAGATTCTATCAATGTGGAATAAATTAAATCTTTTACTTTGAATTGTTGCCCTGCTGTCATTCTTCCTCTTCTGCCTCTGTTGGGTTGTTGAGCTGCATTTTTACTTATTGTTATTTTTTGATTAAGGTCATAATTTTCTAAAACAACATAAGTAGTCATTAATTTAGTTAAGCTGGCAATTGCTAGTTCTTTATCAGGGTTTTTTTGAAATAAAATTTGGGGTTTTTGCTCAGGGGTTATTAAAACCGAAATAGCGGCCTTAGTTTCAAGCTCAAGAATTGGTGCTTCTGGCCTTAATGTTGGAATTTTTATTAAAGGCAACCCTTTAATTAATTTATTGCTTTGATCTTCGAGATAAATATTTATTCCCCACCAAAATAAGAAGAATAAACTTACACTAGCCAAGATAATGAAATAAAATTTTAAAAACTTCATGAAAATTTCATTATTTTAATATGTAACTCTTCAAGTTGTTCTTTAGATATTTCAGTTGGTGTGCCCATCATTAAATCCTTAGCATCGCCACTCATTGGAAAAGCAACCACTTCTCTAATATTGTCTTCTTCTAATAAAATTCTAACTAATCTATCTATTCCTGGCGCAATTCCACCATGAGGCGGCACCCCATATTCAAAAGCAGTTAATAAATGAGAAAATTGTTTTTTTTGTTTTTTAGTAAAGCCAATTAAATCAAATATTTTTTCTTGAATTTTAGAGTCAGAAATTCTCATGCTTCCACCACCAATCTCTACACCGTTCAAAGCCAAATCATGTTGATAGGATTTCACTTTTAATGGCTCTTTATCAAGTAAATGAATATCTTCTTCTTTTGGAGCAGTAAACATATGATGTGAAGGGCCTAATTTTTTACCCGCTCCGTGAAAAAAATCTTCTTTTGTTTGTTTTGCAAATAAAGGAAAATCAAGCACCCAACAAAAAGCTAATTCTTTTTTATCATTTTTATCTTTTCTTAAGTCTGGTTTATCGTTTCCATACTTTTCCATTGATTCATCATAAGTTATTCGCGGCCATGGAGTTTTTGTTATTTTTTTGTCTGGAAATAATTTTTGAACTAAAGTAGTAAACAATTCTTCAATTAAGTTTAAAATATCTTCCTGAGTAATAAATGACATTTCTAAGTCTAGTTGATAAAACTCTCCAGGCGAGCGGTCAGCACGAGCCGCTTCATCTCGAAAACAGGGCGCTATTTGAAAATATTTTTCAAAACCAGCAACCATTAATAGTTGTTTATATTGTTGCGGGCTTTGTGGTAGAGCATAAAATTTGCCTGGATGTGAGCGAGAAGGTACAACAAAATCGCGCGCACCTTCAGGAGTAGACTTTGTTAAAAGCGGGGTATTTATTTCTACAAAATCTTTTTTTTCTAAAAAATCCCTGATATATTTTATTATTTTATACCGATAAATAAGATTTTTTTTCATTCTTTCTGTTCGTAAGTCCAAATAACGGTATTTTAATCGCATTTCATCATTTATGTTTTTGGTATCAACACCAACTTCAAATGGTAGGGTTTTAGATTGATTCAAAATTTTTAAATTTTTTACCTCTAATTCAATTTCACCTGTCTCTATTTTGGGATTTTGCATTCCTTTTGGCCTTTCTTTAATTATACCTTCAATTTCAAGTACCCATTCTGGTCTAATTTCTTCTGCCAATTGATAAAGAGATTTATTGTTAGGAATAAAAACTAATTGTAAAGCTCCGCTTATGTCTCTTAAATCAGCAAAAATAATCTTTCCATGAGACCTAATAACATTTACCCATCCACAAACTTTGACCAACTTGCCAAGATGCTTGATTGTTTCATTGTTTAAAATTCTTTTCATATTTTTATTATATCATAATGTTTTATGAAAATAAAGAAAAAAATCTGTCTTTATAGCAGAGTTTTTTCAATTCAGTTTCTTAAATATTAGAAAATATACTGAGAAGGTGTTGGCTTTTCAGGCTCTTTTATTAAGGGGTTATTTATTGTTTCTCCGGTAATCTTATATAAAATGTTGACCCCTTGCCTTTGCCTAGGCTTTCAGCCCAGATTTTGCCCTGGTGCATTGCAACAAATTTTTTACCTATATAAAGGCCAATTCCCGCTCCCTCAGTATTAAGTTGGTTTCCCGCAGTTGTCCGAGAAAATGTTTGAAAAATACTTTTAATTTCATCTTCAGTCATTCCCGCTCCTGTATCAGAAATCTTAATTTGTTGTTCATTGTCTATCTTTTCTAATTCAATTGTAATTTCACCTTTTTGAGTATATTTTATTGCATTATCAAAAATATTTAAAAGTACTTGACTTAATTTGTTTTCATCAACCATAATTTGAGGAATATTTTTTGAAAGCTTTAGATTTAAGCTCAAGCCTTTTTTTTGAGCATTAATTTTTAATTCATCTATTATGGTTTGAATTATTTTTTCTAAAAAATGAAGCTCTGGTTTAAATTCAATTTTTCCGGCTTCTAATCGTGATAAATTTAATAAATCATTAACTAACCTGATTAATCTCTCGTTGGACTGATAAATATTTTCTATTGGCCTTTGACTTTTTTCTGATAACTCACCATAAGTACCATCAATAATCATTGAAATATATCCCTTGATTGCGGTTAATGGTGTTCTTAGCTGATGAGAGGCAATGGAAATAAACTCTGACTTAGCTTTATCTAAAACCCTTAATTCTTCGTAAGCCTTTCTAATTTCTTTAGTTTGAGCATCAACCCTAATTTTAAGAGTTTTATTCATCTCGTCTAATGTCTGATTGGCTTTTCTTTCAGCAAAATTAGCTTTAATTATTTCATCTGTGCTTTTATTGAAAAAATAACCATAAATAATAATCAGTGTAAAGACAGAAATAATTAGTAATTCTGAAATTCTTCTTTCAATCAAATAAGAAAGAGTAAGAATAAAAATTATTAAAAATAAGCTGATTATTTGATAACGCAAAAACATGCATTGCGGAAATTTTAATTCACAATATTGACAGCGCTTATATGGGTCGTAATTAAGATTTCTTACTAACCAGCAGTTTTTATTAAAACACTTAAGCTCCTCTAATTTTTCTTCTTGAAATTGCCCTTTTTCCATTATTTACTTTTAAAAATTTTTTTAAAAAAGACATACATTAAAGTGGCGACACAAAAACCAACAAAACAAGCTAAAAATATTAACAAAGCTATTGTCAGAATAAAAATCCAGGCAAAATCAACAAATTTTTCAAAGTGAAGAAGTAAAAAACCAATCAAAAGAAGTCCGCTCATCATAGCAGAAACAAAATTTATTTCTCCTAAATCTCTTTTAGCTGGCTCTAATTTATTTTTAAGTATTTTTACTAAGGCAAAAGTATAAAGCTGATAAAGAATATCGATTTTTACAGAAAAAACTCTTAAACCAACAAGAATAGCTGCTATTAAAACCAACCAATGATTATGAACGAAAAAAGCAATTAAAGTTAAAATTCCAGCAATCGCTCTAGAAAATTTTAAAGAATTATCATAAATTAAACATTGTTTCATAGAATTATTAAGTTAAATTTTTATCCTCGACCTTTTTCATTTTATTTATTAATTTCCAAAGACTGTTTGCTCTAATAGGAGAGAAACTTTCCTCCAATCCTGTTTTTTCAATAAAATAAAGATTGGCATTTTTAATATCTTCTAATGTTTGGCCAGACAGAATTCTTATCATCAAAGAAATAATCCCTCTTATTATAACAGAACTACTATCAATATTATAAAATACTTTTCCATTTTGAAATGTAAAATGAAACCAAGTTTTTACTTGACAGCCATTGATAAGATTTTCTTCTATCTTGTATTTTGAATCAATTGGCGGAAAATTTCTTCCTAATTGAATAAGATAATTATCTCTATCCTCCCAATTATGTAAATTTTCAAATTCCTTAATAATTTTTTCTTGCGTTTCTTGGATGGTCATATTTCTAACTAAACATCTTTTGAATTTTTTTTAAGGCCTCACAGAAAGAATCTATTTCTTCAAAAGTGTTATAAAAAGTCAAAGACGCTCTAATTGAACCCTCAACCTTAAAATGATCCCAAATAGGATGGGTGCAATGATGGCCAGAGCGGATGGCAATACTCATTTTATCTAAAATTATTCCAACGTCATAAGGAGGGATATTTTTTAGTAAAAAAGAGAAAATGCAAATTTTATTTTCTGCTGTGCCGTATATTTTCAAATCATTTATTTCTATAAGCTTATTTGTTCCATAATCCAATAATTCTTTTTCATAATTATAGATATTTTCTAATCCGATGCTATTTAAATAATCGAGAGCAACACCTAGCCCAACAGCGCCAATATAATTAGGAGTGCCAGCTTCAAATTTGGCTGGCAAATTAGCATAGGTGGTTTTTTCAAATGTCACTCGGTCAATCATATCTCCTCCGCCTTGATAGGGAGGAATTTCTTTTAGCCAACGCTCTTTTCCATATAAAACACCTATTCCGGTTGGTCCATATATTTTATGCCCAGAAAAACAATAAAAATCACAATCTATGTCTTGAACATCAATTTTTTCGTGTTGAATTGCCTGGGCTCCATCAACTAAAACAGGAATATTGTTGTTATGAGCAATAGCAACAATTTCCTTAATAGGATTGATGGTGCCAAGAGAATTTGAAATATGGACAACAGCAACTAATTTTGTTTTGGGATTAATTAGTTTTTTATACTCATCTAACAATAATTCACCCTTTTCATTAATAGGAATAATTCTTAAGTGGGCGCCCTTTTTCTCACATACCATTTGCCAAGGAACAATATTGCTATGATGTTCCATTTCAGAAACAATAATCTCATCACCTTCTTGTATATATGCTTCCCCAAAAGAAAAAGCCACTGTATTGATAGAATCAGTGACTCCTTTAGTAAAAATTATTTCATGATTATGCTGGGCATTTAAATATTTTTTTACTTTTTCTCTTGCCATTTCATATTGTTCTGTCATTTTATCACTTAAATAATGAACCCCTCGATGAACGTTGCTATTATGTTTGGAAAATAATTCATTTATAGTATCTATAACAATTTTAGGTTTTTGGGTAGTTGCTCCATTGTCAAAATAAATAAGTGGTTTGTCATAAACTTTTTGACTAAGTATTGGAAAGTCATTTCTTATTTTTGCTATATCAAAAGTGGATATTTTATAATGATTTTTCATAAAATAAATTAAGAATTAAAAAAATTAAAATTTGTCGACCTTAAATGTTATATATAAATTATTTCATATTTCTTTTAAGAAATCAACTAAACTGTAAATATCTCCGGCACCCATTATAATTACCACTTCCCCACTTTGCAAGTTATCTTTTAAATAATTTATGATTTTTTCTTTTTCTAAATAAATAACTTTTTTATTTTTTATTGTCTTTACTAGTTTTTCAGAATTAACTTTTTTTATTATTTTTTCACTTTCTCTACCAGGAACAGTATAAATATCAGTGATAATTAATTTATGAATTGGAATCTGTCGACAAACCCTAACAAACTCATTAAAAAGATGATAGGTTCGATGATATTGATGTGGTTGAAAAACACACCAAATTTTTTTTCTTAGATATTTTTCTCGTGCCGCTTTTAGAGTTACTTTTACCTCGGTGGGATGGTGAGCATAATCACTAATTAGGGTATAGGGTTTAGAATATGAGATTTTGAAGGTTTCAAAACGACGCCAACTGCCCTTATATTCCGATAATGCCTTAAAAGATATTTTGTCAGAAATTTTTAATGCCCGAGCAACTGCTAAAGCAGCCAAAGCATTAGAAATATTATGTTTCCCAGGCACTTTTAAAATTTTTCTGAGCCTTTCAGCATCTTTTATCTTTTTATATTCTTTTTCTGTTATTAATAAACCACCTGGCTTTAGTTTTTTAATAAATTTAGCAAATGCTTTTTTCACATTGTTAAAATTTTTATAATAGTCCAAATGATCTGGTTCAATATTAGTAATAACCGCAATATCAGGGTAATAATTTAAAAAAGAGCCAAAGTGTTCATCAGCTTCAATTATAAAATATTTGCTCTGACCCATTCTAAAATTACTATTATTAAATTCTTTAATCTTTGTGCCAACAATAACTGTTGGATCTAAACCAGCTTTTGTTAGTAATAATCCAATCATTGCTGTTGTTGTGCTTTTGCCGTGAGTTCCAGCAATCGCAATAGTAAAATATTGTTTTGTTAATTCTCCAAGCGCCTCAGGATAACTTAAAGTTTTAATGTTCAAGGTCGGGCCTTGAACAATTGCTGTTTTTAATTCTGGATTATCTTTTTGAACTGCTGGACTATAAATTACTAAATCAACATCTTTGGATATATTTTGGGGCTTATGTTCGCCAACAAGGAGCTTAGCTCCTTGTTTTCTTAATGCCTCAGTAATTTCCGAAGAAACTAAATCTGAACCACTTATTTTATGGCCCTTTTCAAGATAATATTGGGCTAAAGCAGAAACACCAATTCCGCCAATACCGATAAAATGAATTTTCATATTATTTAAATACTCAACTTAATTGCTTTAATAGTTAAAACTTAATAATCCAAGCAAATATTAATTAAATTTTTTCTTATAAGAAAATATAAATAGGTCGTTATAATATTGGACTAAAGCAGAAACACCAATTCCGCCAATACCAATAAAATGAATTTTCATATTATTTAAATACTCAACTTAATTGCTTTAATGGCTACAAAATTTATATTTTTATATTAATTGAATTTTACCACAAAAAAAGATATAATTAAAGAAATAGAAAATTACGGTAAAAGGCAAAAGTTCAATTTCAAAATCTATTTTCATCATTAAAAGCTTATGGTTAAATACAAAAAATTAAATTATAAAAAAATAATCATAATTTAATTGGGTTTTTTGATTCTGGATTAGGCGGACTTAGTGTCTTGAAAGAAGTTGTTAATCTCCTGCCCCAATATTCTTATATTTATTTGGGCGACAATGCCCGTGCTCTTAAAAAGACATTTAGAAATAGAAAAAGAACTTTCAAAAAGAAAAAAAGAATATTCTTTACTACTGAAAACTCTAAAAGAATTAGAAGTTTAGCAAAATTATTTTATAATCAACCAATGAAATTAGAAATTATAAACAAAGCGGATTTTTAGTTAAATGCTTTTAAGTAGCATCCGTTGCTAGTTAATATTAATCAGCAGCGGGTGTTACTTATTAAGTGTTTATGGAATTAAAAAAATTTAAAAATGTTTGAAGAAATTTTAAAAATAGAGTCGCCTTATCGCTTAAAACAGGTTAAAAAAGCAGTTTTTCAGGACTTAATTGAAAATTGGGATGCGGCCACTACCCTACCCCAGAATCTACGTCAAAAATTACAGGATTATTGCCCGATTTTTAAAATAAAGGCAGAAAAAATTTTAACTTCAAAAGATGAAAAAACGAGTAAAATTCTTTTTATATTAAAAGATGAATTTAAGATAGAATCCGTTTTAATGAAGCACGAGGATAATCGCCGAACAGTTTGTATTTCTACTCAAGTGGGCTGCGCAATGAGTTGCAAATTTTGCGCTACTGGTCAACAAGGTTTTAAGAGAAATCTATCTACGGATGAAATAGTTGGGCAGGTTTTATATTTCGCCAGATTTTTAAAGAAACAAAAGGAAAAAGTGAGCAATGTTGTTTTTATGGGTATGGGAGAGCCGTTTTTGAATTATGATGGTGTTCTAGAAGCAATAAAAATTTTAAATGATAAAGACGGATTTAATTTAGGTGCCAGGCATATTTCCATTTCTACTGTTGGCATAATTGAAGGGATTAAAAAATTGGCGAATGAAAAATTACAAATTAATCTAGCTGTTTCTCTACATGCTCCAAATAACGAATTGCGCGAAAAATTAATGCCAATAAATAAAAAATATCCCATTGAGAATATTTTGAAAGCGGTTGATGACTACATTAAAAAAACAAAGAGGAGGGTGATGTTTGAGTATTTAATGATTGATGGAATAAACGACTCCCCTGCTCAAGCAGAAGAACTGGCTAAACTTTTGAAAAAACCATTATATTTTGTTAATCTTATAACTTTCAATCCTATTGGCCATACCGAATTTAAGCCTTCGCCGGGTTGGAAAATTAAAAAATTCAAAGAAGTTTTAGAAAAAACCGGTCTAACCTGTATCCAGCGCTATCACTTTGGCCGCGAAATCAAAGCTGCCTGCGGTCAACTAGCTGGAAAAAACTAATTTAAAACTATGATAAATAAAAAATTAGCTAAAATATTTTATGAAATCGCTGATCTTTTGGAAATAAAAGGGGTTGCTTTTAAACCTGCGGCTTATCGCAGGGCGGCTAAATTATTAGAAAACTTAGAACAAGATATTTCTCAAATTTATAAAGAAAAAGGATTTAAAGGCGTTGAAGAAATGCCAAGAATCGGCATAAGTATGACAAAAAAAATTGAAGAATTTTTGAAAAAGGGAAAGATTAAATATTATGAAGAATTAAAAAAAGAAACTGCTATTCGTCAAATTGTGACTCATTATTTTGAAACAAAGGGATTAAATTTAACTGAACTTAAAAGAAATGCTAAAAAAAGAAAAATTATTTATTCCAGATTTACTAAACCAGCAAAACAGCTTTTAGAATTAGCTGGTTCAATAGAAAAAGCAAAAATAGCAATGAGCAAAGTAGCTGAATGGGCAAAAACAAGAAACTTGGACTATGCGATTGAAACAGTTTTTAAAAAATGGTTAGAATTAGACCAGTTAAAACCAAAAGAAATTGTTAAAAAGCCTTATTTTCAAGATAATTTAATGGTTTGGTCAGAGACTAAGAAAAAATGGTATGTCATTGACCAAAATGGTGAATGGTTAGAGTTCGCTGGTAAAAAAGAAGAAATTGAGTGGCGAATTATTAAATAATATGATTAATTATTCTGAATTAAAAAGGGGTATAAAAATTATTTTAGACAATCAACCTTATGAAATTATTGAATTTTCTCCTATGTTTAAAGGAAGGGGAAGTTCAGTTGCTCGAACTAAATTAAAAAACTTAGTTACTGGTAATGTTGTTGCTAAAACTTTTCATCCATCAGATACTTTTGATGAGGCTGAAATTACAAAAATTCCAATTAAATTTTTATATTTTCATCGTGATAAATTCTTTTTTTGTGAAGAAAATAATCCTAGTAAAAGGTTTGAATTAACAAAAGAACAAATTGGGCAACAAGCAGAATTTTTAAAACAAAATCAAATTGTTGAAGGAATAGTTTTAAAAGAAAAAATAATCAATATTTCTTTACCGATAAAAATTTCTTTAAAAGTAATTGAAGCTCCTCCCGGAATAAAAGGTAATCGAGCTGAAGCTGGCACAAAAATTATTACTGTAGAAACTGGCGCAAAAATAAATACCCCCCTCTTTATTAAAGAGGGAGATATTATTGAAATCAATACCGAGACTGGCGAATATGTAAGAAGAATAGAAAGTTAATTAAAATTTGTGGGGGTCAAACTCCCATTTTTTTTATTTCCGCTTTTCTTACTTCTTTTTCATTCATACCAAAATGGTGGGCAATTTCGTGCCAAACTGTATTTTTAACTATTTCTTTAATTTCTTGCTCTGAGTTTGCTACCCTTTCAATTGGCTTTCTAAAAATAGTTATTTTATCTGGTAAAACTTGTCCATAATGCCATCTTTGAGTTTGAGGTACACCTTCATATAAACCAAGAATAAATGAATCTTTTCTAGTTTTTAATTTATCAAGCTGTTCAGGGCTGGGCTCATCTTCAATAACAATATCTACATTTTTTAATTTTTCTAAAAACTTTTCTGGAATTGCCTCAATCCCCTCTTTAACCAATTTTTCAAAATTCTCATGAGTCATTTTACTCTCTAATAATTTCTATATTTTTGATAATTACATCTTCAGTTGGGCGATCTTCTGGGTCAGTTTTAACTTGACCAATAGCATCAACAATTTCCATTCCTTCAATAACTTTTCCAAAAA
>Ga0136715_1000203_pt1 | contig 12603 bp, 16 predicted proteins | sample SedPBSmetaG_FD_104916 | JGI IMG/M metagenome (GOLD analysis project Ga0136715, IMG submission 104916) | Freshwater sediment bacterial and archeal communities from Indian Creek, Illinois, USA to study Microbial Dark Matter (Phase II) -... | ecosystem: Environmental > Aquatic > Freshwater > Creek...
CATTAAATTAACATAAGTACATATGCTTAAAGGACAACATTAAATAATCATAGTTTTAACTTAGGAGTACAATCTCTATTTTGGGGTTTGGTTAATGAAGATACTTATTCTGGAATATGCATCAGCTTCAGGGCTTAATGATCATTCTATATGTGCCGAAGGACATGCAATGCTTGAAGGGCTTATAGACGACTTTAAATCTAAAAATGCTGATTATATCCTATCAGAGAATTCCCATTTTGAAGGTAAATACTGCAACCGTGTTGAGATTAAAGGGGATTTAATGAAATGGCTAAATGAAAATATTGAATTGTACGATGCATGTGTTTTAATAGCTCCAGAAGAAGATTTTATTTTATATAAAATAACTGAACTGATTGAGAAAAAAAATGTTGAAGTAATTGGTTCCAGTTCAGAAGCAGTAAAGGTGTGTTCAGATAAATATACCTTGTATGAATCTTTAAAAGATAAATTTAACATCATAGAAACAGAAAAAATATTTTTTGATGAATTAGATTATTACACATCTTCTTTTAATAATGGTAAAAAGATTGTTAAGCCAGCAGATGGGGTTTCCTGTTCTGGAATCAGCATTGTAAAATCATTAAAAGAAGTAAATAAAGCAGCAGGTTCAATGCAAACAAATCTCCCCTATTTTATACTGCAGGATTTTGTAGAGGGGATCTCTACAAGCGTCAGCCTGCTTAGTAATGGTGAGGAAGCAGTTCCCCTAAGCTTAAATTTACAGAATATAGAATTTAAAGATAAAGGTATAAGTTACAATGGGGGAGAAGTTCCATTTGAACATAAAATGTCTCTTGAAGCAAAGAAGCTTGCGAAATATGCAGTTGAATCGATGAAAGGCATTAAAGGCTATGTAGGAGTTGATGTTATTTTAGGAGATACTGTCCACATTGTTGAAATAAACTCCAGAATTACAACTCCTTACGTGGCTTTGAAAGATATTGTTAATTTTAATCTTGGTGAAGCAATATTTGACTCTGTTTACGGTATTCTTCCTTCAAAAATTAATTTAAATGGAAAAATATCCTTTTATAAGGAACATAATCATCTCAAGATAATCAAAGAGTAATGTGATTTCATGAAAATAGCCGGATTTGATATAGGGGGGGCAAATACAGACCTTGCACTGGTTCACTTTGATGAAACAGGAGATATTTCAATTATAGAAACAGATTTTTTATATTTTCCAATGTGGCTAAAAAAGGATGAACTTGGAAAAGCTCTCCTAAAATTAGTTAAAGATGAAATAAATGATATAGATGCTGTAGGGATATGTATGACCGCAGAACTTGTAGATGCATATAAAACCAAAGAAGAAGGAGTAATAGATATTTCCAGGAAATGTAAAAAAATATTCAACGTTCCTGTAGGTTTTATAAGTCTTGAAGGTGTTTTAAAACTTGATGACTTGATCAAAAACCCTGGTCAAGTTGCAGCTGCAAACTGGATCGCTACTTCAAAAATAGCTGCTAAAATAGCTTCAAAGTGCATAATGATCGATACTGGAAGCACGACCACTGATATAATTCCTATAAACAAAGGATCAGAATGTGCTAAAGGTAGATCTGACCTTGAAAGATTAAAAACAGGAGAACTTGTTTATAGCGGAACTTTAAGGACTAATATTGCTGCAGTGGTGGATAAAGTACCTCTAAATGGCGAATTTGTAAGAGTATCTTCTGAACTTTTTGCAATTACTGCAGACGTTCAAATGGTACTTGGAAACATAGAAGAGGAGGACTATATCTGTGATACACCGGATGGTGCAGGAAAAACAAAATTAGACTGCATGAGGCGAATTTCAAGGGTGATCTGCGGTGATCTTAACATGCTGAGCAAATCAGACATAGAGCAGATTGCAGCATATATTTATGAAAAACAGGTTGAAAGTGTGGCTGAAGCTCTTCTTGAAGTCTCAATTAGAGAAAATCTGGATCTTGTCGTAACAACAGGACTTGGAATGGACCTTATTGGGGCTAAAGCTGCAGAATTCGCTGGTCTTAAATGGAAAGGGATGGATGGTATCCTTAAAAGGGATGAATGTGTTGTTGCCCCGGCTATTGGTACTGCGATCATGATGGGAGAATCTGTCAAAAATTTCTGATTTTCAAATGTAAATTTTGGGTGATGTAATATAACACTGTTACTTTAATAGAGGGGCAGGATTAATTTCTATATAATTCAGCTGATCATTCGATTATAAAAACGTCTGGTAATTAAGATTAAAAAAGTGATTTAATACCATACCTTTTTAATTCCAAAAAAATACGCAATGATATTGGTTGAAAGGTGTAAAATAAAACTAATTATAAATATCAAAATGATCATATAAAATGGTAGGATTATAACAGTTGAAGCGAATAATAATGCAACAACAACAAAATCAAGTTGATCTAAAAAAGGCGTTGGATGACCTCTTTTGATTTTCATTCTTCTTTTTACAAAGCTTCCACACGCATCACCAACTAAAGCACCCCCTCCAAGAAAAAAACCAAGTAATGTACCTTGAATAATATTTCCAGATAATATGCCCTGTAATAACCCGATTAATGTCCCAATTCCCGTACCTATAAGCGTTCCACGCCATGTAACACCGTCTCCAAATATTCTACGTCCATCTGTGAATTTTCGACCCGAATCTAATGGTTTACCTCCGCCGAATGCCAATGCTGTAGCGTTTGCAAGATATGCCGGCAACATAAAGTATATTACATATGCTGACATATTTAAAACACTAATAACAGTTGTATCCATAGTTTTCCCCCAATAAAAAAAAGATAATAATGATGTTATCTATTGAACAAATAAATAACTTTATGGTGAGATGATGGTTATAAAGAAAACCAAAAGTCTTTGTCCTGAGTGCCTTTCAGTTATCGACGCTGAAGTTTACAAAGATAAAGAAAAGATAATGATAAAAAAAGAGTGCAAAGAGCACGGTAATTTTGATAGTGTTTACTGGGGGAGCGATGAACTCTACAAAAAAGCTTCTAAAAGTGATTTTAAAGGTGAGGGAATTGAAAATCCCCATACAGATCCCCAGAATGATTGCCCACTGAATTGCGGTTTATGCTATGAACACGAAAGCCAGACTATTTTAGGGCTTATCGATGTAACAAACATGTGCAATTTAAAGTGTCCTGTTTGCTTTGCTAATGCAGCAGTTTCAAGATATTTATATGAACCTTCTTATGAAGAGATAAGGGAGATGTTAAGAAATTTAAGGGGTAATAAACCTGTTCCTGCACCTGCAATTCAATATTCTGGTGGGGAACCAACAGTAAGGAAAGATATAGTTGAACTCATAAAACTTGCAAAAGAAGAAGGGTTTAAACATACTCAGATTGCTACAAATGGATTAAGACTTGCAAGAAACCCTGAATTAGCTAAAGATTTAAAGGAAGCAGAATTAAATACCGTTTATCTTCAATTTGATGGAGTTACAGAAGAACCTTACCTTAAACTAAGAAATAAAAATTTACTTGGAACCAAGTTAAAAGCCATTGAAAACTGTCGAAAAGTAGATTTAGGCATAGTTTTAGTCCCTACAATTGTTAAGGGAATAAATGATCATCAAATAGGAGATATAATTAGATTTGCAGTTGAAAATATTGATATAATACGTGGCGTAAACTTCCAGCCTGTTTCATTTGCAGGAAGAACTCCTTCAGATGAAGTAGAGAAGCAGCGTATAACAATTCCAGATTTTGAAAATCTTGCGGAAAAACAGACAAACTCTAAAATTAAAGTTGAGGATTTCCACTCTGCATCATCGGTTTTCCCGATTTCAGAATTTATAGAAGCTATTGAAGGTAAAAAGCAGGTTACCTTTACCTGCCACCCTCACTGCGGGGTAGCTACCTACGTCTTTGTTGAAGATGGTGACATTATTCCAATTACCCGTTTTATTGACGTTGATAGGTTTTTCAACCTCCTCAAAAAAAGTGCAGCAGATATAAAAGAAGGAGGGTTAACTGGAAAAGCAAAAACTGTTGCAAGAGCCACTGTTGAGCTTCCAAAAACAATAGATCCATCGAAAGCTCCGGATTCAATTGATATAAAGAATATCCTGATTTCTGTCTTCAAAGAAAGGTCCTATTCTGCACTTGGAAATTTCCATCATAATACTCTGCTTATAGCATGCATGCACTTCATGGACCCCTGGAATTTCGATCATGACAGAGTTAAAAGATGTGTAATTCACTACGCAGTTCCTGATGGAAGAATAATACCTTTCTGTTCTATGAATGCTCTTTATAGAGAAGAAATAGAAAAGAAATTTGCAGTTTCGTTTAAAAAGAATGAAATTATTCAAAGAAGCGCTGATACATCCTCAGATAAAACTTAATTTAATTATAGGATTTGAGCTATTTATAATCTTTAAATGATTTTGATTTAAAAGCAAAGGTAGATAAAATGGGAACTGGTTTTTAAATGATCATCAAAACTCCGTCAAGACTTCACATTACCCTGATTGATCTTAATGGAGCTCTTGGTAGAATAGATGGTAGTGTGGGATTAACTATTAAAAAACCTGGCCTTACTCTCCAGGCAGAACTTCAAAACAATGGTATTGAAATAGTATTTAAAGACCACGACCACAGTGAAAAATTAAATTACAGGGAAAGGATTGAAAATTCCGCAAGAAAAATGATGGAATTTTTGAATATCAGTTCAGGATTTAAATTTATTGTAAAAGAAACTTATCCTGCGCATTCTGGGCTGGGGTCAGGTACTCAAATCTCTCTTGCAGTTGGAAAAGCTGTATTAAAACTTAATAATATGGATATGACTGCTCCCCAAATAGCTAAAGTTGTGGGAAGAGGTGGAACTTCAGGCATTGGAGTCATTGCATTTGATCAGGGAGGATTTATTATTGATGGAGGACACAGAATCTGTGAGAAACCTGACTTTTTACCCTCATCCGCATCAAAAGCTTCTCCGCCACCAATAATTGCAAGATATGATTTTCCAGAAGATTGGAATATTATACTTGCAGTACCAGATGTTCCAGTAGGGGCATCTGGACCAGAAGAAGTGAATATATTTCAAAAATACTGCCCGATTCCTCTAAAAGATGTGCAGAAATTATCCCATATCCTGCTTATGAAAATGATGCCTGCAGTGGTTGAAGCAGATATAGATTCATTTGGGGATTCTGTTAACCAGGTCCAGACTACTGGATTTAAAAAAGTTGAACTGAAACTTCAGCACCCTTTAATCAGTACTTTAATTGAAAATATGAAATCTGCTGGAGCTGCAGGAGTTGGAATGAGTTCACTTGGACCGGCAGTATATGCAGTTACTGATACAGGTTCTGGAGAAATATCTAAAGCTGCTCAAAATACTGTGAAGGATGTGGGTGGAGAATTGATCATTACAAAAGCACATAACAAGGGTGCTATCATCAAATAAATTGTTAAATTGATTAACATGATGGAAAAAATACATGGAAAGATATGGAAATTTGGAGATAATATTGATACTGATGTCATAATTCCTGGAAGATATCTAAGGACATTCAGTCTGGATGATCTTGCTGCACATGTAATGGAAGGAGTAGATCCTGATTTTGCAAAGAATGTTCAAAGGGGGGATATTGTGGTAGCCAGTGAAAATTTTGGCTGTGGCTCGTCAAGAGAACAGGCTCCTGTGGCTTTAAAACATGCAGGAGTTTCTGCGATCGTAGCAAAGTCATTTGCCAGAATATTTTATCGTAATGCGATAAATATAGGGTTACCAGTTATTGTTGCTGAAATAAATGCCAGTAATGGAGATGTTTTAGAGATTGATCTGGAAGATGGCACTATTAAGAACAAAACAACAGGTGAAAGCTTTAAAATAGAACCATTTAAAAAATTCATGCTGGAAATCTTAAAAGACGGTGGACTGGTGAGTCATTACCTTAAAAAGAGAGATAAATAGCTTTTTACTTTTGGGATAAAATTATTTAATAAATATAAAACAAAAAAATAACTAAATCATAGATTTGAGGAAAACAAATGAAATGTCCTGTTTGTGAATCTGAATCATTTGAAATTTTAAAATCCAAAGGAAAACATTCAAAAGAGTTTCTTTTACTGTGCAATGAATGTGGTAATGTTTATAGGGAAATAATAAGTAGGGAAAAACCTGCAGATATTAGAATTATTATCAGCGAGTTTGAAGCTTCACAAAAAGAATATGTAAAACTCTACCCCGACGAAGAATTACATGTAGATGATATTTTAGATATTGGTGGTAAAGAGGTGGCAATAACCTCAATTGAAAATAAAAGGGGTGGAAGGATATATAAAAGCCCAGTATCAGATATAGAAACAATCTGGGCTTCTTCACTTGATATTCCAGCAAGAGTGGGGATTTCTGTGGACTTTAAAGGCAAAATAATTTCTAAAAAGGTGGATGTGGATAGGGACTTTGAATTCCATGTTGGAGATGTAATTAAACTTGGAAATCTTATTTTCAGGGTAAATTCCATTAAAACTCTGGAGAGAAAACTTAGAAGAGGTTTTGCAAAGGCAGATGTAACAAAAAGAGTTTATGGGAAACCTCTGGATAACTATGAGAGGTATAAATACGATTTAAGTTCGAATGTGGTAGGATGATTAATGAAAGAAAAGAGATGGTTAGAAGACTTTCAGAAATTGGTTATATAAAAACAGAAAAAGTTAGAAAGGCTATGGAAGCAGTGCCAAGAGAAGAATTTATACCTGCATCAAATAGGCCTTATGCATACGTTGATCAACCATTACCAATTGGTGAAGGACAGACAATATCAGCACCCCATATGGTTGCAATGATCTGTGAAATACTCGAACTTGAAGAAGGTATGAAAGTAATGGAGATAGGTGCAGGGTTTGGCTACAATGCAGCTGTTGTTTCACAATTAATTGGTAAAAATGGCCATTTATACAGTATAGAACGTATTGATTCACTTGCGGAGGCTGCAAAAGATAATCTTAAAAGAACAGGCCTTGAGGGCAATGTTACAGTGATTATTGGAGATGGAACGAAGGGATACAAAAAAGAAGCACCATATGACAGAATTTATGGAACAGCAGGTGCTCCTCAAGTGCCAGAACTACTTATGGAACAGCTTAAAATTGGTGGAATTATGTTAATTCCTGTAGGGGAGCAGTATTATTTCCAGGACCTTGTTTACATTAAAAGAAAATCAGAAGATGACTATGAGCGAAAAAGCATGGGGGGAGTTGCCTTTGTCCCTATGGTAGGTGAACACGGATGGCCTGAAAATTAATTCAAATAAGCAGTTTTGCATTGATTACAGAATAGTTTATACCTTTTAAACATTCAAATACATTATTGAATCATATAAAAGAGTTTTAAATTGAGGATTTAAGGTAATATGAAAGTTTACATTGAAACATTCGGCTGTACGTTCAATCAGGGCGATTCACAGATAATGGCAGGGCTTTTAAAGGAAAAAAATGCTGAAATAGTGGAAAAACCTGGGGATGCAGATGTATTAATAGTTAATACCTGTTATGTTAAACATCCAACTGAACAGAAGGTTCTAAACAGGATTCATGGAGTTCAAAGAGATTATCCAGATAAAAAATTAATTATTTCTGGATGCATGGTGGAGATCGACCCGGAAAAACTTCATAAAGCTGCGCCATCGGCAGGATGGATCGGACCACGTCAAATTAAATCAACGCCTTCTATTGTAAAATCATGTCTTAATGGTGAAACTGCAAGAATTATTGGGCATGGAACTGATATTAAAGCAGGTCTTCCAAAGGTGCGCTTTAATCCAAAGATACATATCTCTGCAATATGCGAAGGATGTGCAGGTAAGTGCACCTACTGCTGCACCAGATTTGCAAGAGGCAGTCTGCAGAGTTATCCTGTAAATATCATAAAAAAAGAAGTAGAAGAAGCTGTAAAAGATGGATGTGTCGAAATTCAGCTTACAGCACAGGATACTGCTGCATACGGAAAAGATACTGGTGAAACATTAGCTGATCTTATTAATGAAATCACTAATATTCCTGGTGAATTCAAAGTTAGAATTGGAATGCTTCATCCAAAAAGTATAATTGGAAATTTAGAAGAATTAATTGAGGCATTTAAGCATGATAAAGTTTATAAATTTCTTCATATTCCTCTCCAAAGTGGAAGCAACTATGTGTTAAATGATATGAACCGCAGGCATACTGTAGGAGAGTTTAAAGGAATAATATCCAGATTCAGGGAAGAAATACCTGAAATTTCAATAGCTACTGATGTTATTGTAGGTTATCCAACAGAAACAGACGAAAATTTTGAAGATACTTTAAATGTAATTAGAGATATAAAACCGAACTTCATCCACATTTCCAAATACAGACACAGGCCAATGACAGAATCATCTCTTCTTCCTGAAATCGAACATAATATAATGAAAAAACGTTCTAAAGCTTTAAATGAACTTAAATCTGATATTCTTTATGAAAATAATCTTCAAGAAATTGGAAAAGAATGTAAAGTGTTAATTACTGAAAAAGGCAGTAAAGGTGGTTATATTGGAAGGACAAACTCTTACAAACCTGTTATTGTTAAAAAAGGTATAATAGGAAGCTTTATTGATGTAAAGATAGAAGAAGCCACTATTACTTATCTTAAAGGGGCTGTACAATAGAACATTATTAACATACCTATTTAATCAATGGTTTTTACACTTATTTTAAATCCAGATTTTTGAGAATCGATTTTTCATCCAAAATAAAAACTTTTTTCAATCTAAAGAGTTAGTTTTCATTAAAATAAAATATTAAACTTTAAAAGAATTAATTTAAGAATAAAGAAAATGCCGTGGGCCGGACTTGAACCAGCGACATCCAGATCTTCAGTCTGGCGTTCTCCCAACTGAACTACCACGGCAAATGGGCCGGACGAGATTCGAACTCGTGATCACCTCCGTGTCAGGGAGGTATCATACCCCTAGACCACCGGCCCAGAGTGCGCCTACTTTGGATATAGATGTATTCCTATATAACCTTTTCCCTAATTCAAAGGAATTTTTTGTAAAATAGTAAAATAAATTTAATTATTCTGATTTTTTACATATTTTCTTGCTAAATATGCTTAAATTATTTGCTGCAGCTCAATGGATTTTTTTACAGGCAGTTTTACTTATTAATTTGAAATAAATAATTAATATATCTTTATAGATTAATCAAGCATTATTAAGCCATATCTGAATTTTCAAAGGACAGTGATCAATTATTTAATTAAAATACAGAACAGAAACTATAAATAGTAATGAAGTAAGTTATTAATATGTAGAAGTTTTCTAAGGAGGTTAAAATATGGATGTAGAACCAATAAAAACAACAGTAGAAGAGCTTTTAAAAGTTTTAGCTACTGAAAATGTGATAGGTGAGACAATAGAAACTGAGGATAAACTTATTATCCCTGTTACAAAATTTGGAATGGTCTTTGGTGCTGGAAGCGGCGAAGATCAGAAAGAAGGGGGGCAGGGTAGCGGTGCCGGCGGCGGCGCTGGCATTGAACCTATAGCCATGATAGTTGTCTTTAAAGGAGTAGAAGGCCCAGAAGGAGTAAGAGTAATGCATTTAACTCCACCAAACCCAATGGGCCGTGCTATTTCTGAAGTAGTTCCTACAGTAATAGATCTCATAAAAGAGAGTAAAGAAACTGTCAAAGATTTAACTACAGAGGAAAAGAAAGAAGAAAAAGAGTAAATTCTTTTACCTCTAATTTTTAAATAAAAAAGTGGTCTAAATTGATCCTTGAAGCTGCCATTATACTGGTTCTAATACTGGTTTTAGTATGTATTCTGGTGGTTCCATTTGATATTGCACTTAATTTAAACATTGATGGGTTTAAAACCAGAGGATATTTCAAATTAACATGGATGAAGATTAGATTACTTCAAAATGAGTTTCCGGGTGCTCAAAAGAAAATAGAAAAGAAAGAAAAAAAAGATAGGGAACAAAAATTTGACATTAAACGGCTTCCCCGGATAATTTCACTTTTATATGAATCTTCACCATATTTAATGCGCATTTTCAATGCATTTTTGAAATCAATCACATTTAAAAGATTTTATCTTAAATTAATACTTGGATCAGGGAGCCCTTATGATACAGCAGTGATCAGTGGTTATTTATATGCATTAATGCCTTTATTAAATTTAATACCAAAAACATGCTTCTTTTTTTTCCCTGATTTTCGAAAAGAGCGGTTTGAAGCATCTGTAAATTTAGAAATTAGAATAAGACTTTTATGGATCATGATTGAATCATTAAGGGCTGTTATTAAAAAACCTGTTAGATCACTTTTAAATGAATTTAGAAAAGTGAGATGAACCAATGATGGAAAGATTATTTAATGATTTAAATATCCAAAAAAAGGTATTGAAACCCTTAAAAATTGAGAACAGGTTATTTTTTCCTGTTGTTGAAATTATAAGTACTGGAAATGAAACATCGCTTAATTCATTGACCATTTTTCCAGTTGCGTTTCTTGTAAAAGAAAATGACGATAAATATGTGATTCAGGTAACTGAAGCTGAAATTGACGAAAATGAAATTTTTAAACTGTTTTCACCTGCAGAATTCTGATAAAAAAAATAATTGGATGGATTCTGGGAATTAAATTTTAAAAATACAATTTTTGGGATATGGTTTGTGAACAGTTTATTCAATTTTTTTAAATTCTGTTTTAGGAGCACCGCAAATTGAACATATATCTGGTGTTTCTTTTTCCATGGTGTTTCCACAGTAGTTACAAACGTAATAAATAGTTTCTACGTTATTTCCAAGATTTTTAAGGGCGTTTTCGTAAAGTTCTGCATGAATTTCTTCTACTTTGTTTGCAACATCAAAGGTCCAGAGGGCAGCGTCATTTTTTTCTTCTTTAGCTTCTTCTATGAATGCAGGGTACATCTCTTTAAATTCTGCTATTTCACCTTCTATCGCTGTTTTAAGGTTTTCTTCTGTGCTTTTTATGCCTTTCATTACTTTAAGGTGATTGTGAGCATGTACGGTTTCTGCATAAGCAGCAGCTTTAAATAATCTTGCAACCTGGAAAAACCCTTCTTCTTCAGCATGTTTTGCAAATGCAATGTATTTTCTGTTTGCCTGTGATTCACCAGCAAAAGCTTCCTTTAAATTTTCATCTGTACTCATTTATATCCTCCTTAAAATATTTTTTGGCAAATGCTCAATATTTGAATTTGTGCAATTCCACTGGAATTAGTAAAGCCAGTGACCTGAAAAATACTGATATTTGAACTGGAACATGAAGAGCATTTACAAAGATAAACTCTGTAACTCAATAAATATCAATCTTTTTTAAACAAAAATAAGAAATAATGGCTTTGTAGAAATCCTATTTATATCAAAGATATAATCATTTAATTCTCTCTTCCATTTTTGATTACCACTATAAGCCACTACAATATCTTCTTGAAATCCAAAATCATTAACATCTTCAATCCACTGATCAATTAAATGAGCATAAGGACATGCAATAATACATATCAATTTATTTTCCTTTTTCAATAACTCATTTAGACAACCTAATGCAGTAAATGTCTTTCCTGTACCAGTAGCCATTTCAAATATACTATTCATTTCATTTTCTATCCATTTGTCAATTGCCTCTATTTGATGATCCCATAATTTTTTCCCACTTTTTCCTTTTACCTCCATTTTTTTATCTAACTTCAAATCAGCGATATTATTTGGCGCGATTTTTATTAATTCTCTTTCTACAGCTTCTGGAATGTCATAAACATTTATTTTGTTATGTTTACATTCCCAATATCTATTAAAAGTCTTTAAATCATCTTCCAAATAACCTTTTTCCTCTTCTACCTAATTCTTGAAAACTTTAATTTCTTCAATGTTTCGTTTCCAACCATATTCAGTTTCGTTAATTGAACCCCTGAAAGACAACATATTATTTTCTTCATCGACCATTATTCCAACTTTAAGATGAAACATTCCTTGGCTTTCATCAATTGGAAATCCATCTTCATCAATTGAAATAGCAATTTTTATTTTAAGTTTTTTCTTTGCTATCATCCAACCTAAAGCTGCCACATGATCTTTAGTTATATCCTCGGGACTTTTATATGTGTTTTTTATTGCGTCCAAATCATTTTTATTTAATCTATCGCTACAAACAAGTTCCATGTACCCCTCTTTTTTAATAAAATTTGAAATACCTCTTGCTGCAACGGCTAATGAGCTAAAAGAAAAAAAGCCCTGCCAATCTTTTGTATTTTATTGAGTTAGATAGTGAAGGGACATAAAAATCATTTAAAACGTCATCTATATCAGAATCATAACTTTTTTTTATGTATATGTCTTCAAGGGTCATCTAATTCTCCGAGTACATTGCATTTATCAATGATATCAATGATTATACATGGATAAAGTTGAACTAAATCTGTATTAGACTATATTAATTATAAACTCTTTTATTAACAGGGTGTCTGTTTTAAGTGAAATTTTCCATGGCGTAGATTTCTTGGATTTCGTTTTGGCCGTAGGATATTAGTATGCCTAGTAAAAGTACATTTAGATAGGCTTTTTTATAGACTGA
>Ga0136715_1000204_pt1 | contig 12601 bp, 13 predicted proteins | sample SedPBSmetaG_FD_104916 | JGI IMG/M metagenome (GOLD analysis project Ga0136715, IMG submission 104916) | Freshwater sediment bacterial and archeal communities from Indian Creek, Illinois, USA to study Microbial Dark Matter (Phase II) -... | ecosystem: Environmental > Aquatic > Freshwater > Creek...
GTATAGAGTCATTACTTATATACTTTGTCGAAGTTTTGGAAAAGAGTTAAAAGAAAGATATCTTAATTCCATGGAAATATGCTCCTACCTTAAAATCCATAATTAAAAATTTTAATGTTATATACCCATATACAATCGTTTTCCAAGAAAAAGAGGCAGTCCTTTCAGTTTCAAACCATCAACAACTTTGTCTATATCATACCCAACTCTACAAATCCTGGCATTTCTTTTTGATAAATCTAAAATAGCAAATGAAGCCTTTTTATCATTATCTCTTGGCTGTCCAACACTGCCCGGATTTAAAACAAGTTTATTTCCAAATTTTTTTATAAACGGTACATGGGTATGTCCCATTATCAATATATCCACATTTTCATCTTTTATAAAAGATTTAAGTGTTGAATCAGGTGTTTGGGGAAAAACATACTCCTCTATTGGATTTCGTGGACTACCATGAACCAGCATAATATCTGTACCCTCAATTTCAAGTTTAATTTTAGGTTTCAACATGCTTAAAAATTCAATATTTTCATCTTTTATTATTTTTACTGCCCATTTTATTGTTTTTTCTGCATATAGATTAAATCCATCAGTATCTCCAGTTACACATGCAAAATCATGGTTTCCAGTTACAGAAATAGCCTTTATTTGACGTATTTTTTCAATGCATTCATTTGGCCAGGTGTAATATCCAACAATATCTCCACAACACAGAATTATATCAGAATCAATCTTTTCAAGCACCCGATCTAATTCATCTAAGTTACTGTGAATATCAGAAATTACAGCAATTATCATAATCAAAGAAAAAGGGGAAAATTTACAAAATAAAAGCTAAATACATGAATAAAAAAAAATTAAAAGGTTTATATCCTTTTAACTGCTAATTCAACGTCAGATGCTTTTATAGTTTTTCTTCCAGCGTGTTTAGCGAGTTTAACAGCTTCTACAGCTATCATTTCACCCTGTTCTTCCAAAGCTTTTGCTAAAGTTTCTCTTGCATCATCGCTGACTCTTTCAGCACCTGCGTTTTTTATTATTCTTCCAATTGGAGCAATTGGTAATTCCATATTTAATCACCTCATTTTTGTATATTGATTGATATACTCTCTTGAATTACTCCTATATATATTTATCGTTTTTTTGGGTGATTATTTGAAAAATTATATAATATTTCGACACGTGCAGACAATCACAATGATTTTTTGACATCCAGTTAAAAATCAAGTTGTATTTACATGTGCAAAAATAAATAGAATAAGTAGGAAAGCTATATTTCATTAAAAATAAATTTAAAATAAAATCAATTATCTTTGACTTAAAATGCGTGAAAGCTCATCTATATCTGCGTTAATTTCAACAGGCTCTACGCATGCATTTATAGCAGTATTGGGGTCCTTTAATAAATGGCCTGTTACAACACATACTACCTGTTCATTTCTATCTATTTCACCGTTATCTACAAGCTTCATAAGCCCTGCAATTGACGCTGCAGATGCAGGTTCTACCCCAATTCCTTCAGTTCTTGCAAGTAATTTCTGAGCACTTAAAATCTCTTCATCAGTCACTGTTTCAGCATAACCATTAGATTCGTTAATTGCTGCAATTGCTTTTTTTGCACTTACCGGCGCACCGATCCTTATTGCGGTTGCAACTGTTTCTGGATTTTCAAATGGAACTATATCCTTTTTATTATTCCTTATTGCCCTAACAATTGGCGCTGCTCCTTCTGCCTGAATACCAGTCATCATAGGCAGATCATCAATAAATCCAGCTCTATGAAACTCCTTTACCCCTTTCCATATAGCAGATATGTTCCCTGCATTTCCAACAGGTAAAATTATCCTGTCCGGTGATTTCCATCCCAACTCATCCACTATTTCAAATCCAATTGATTTTTGACCTTCCAATCTGAATGGATTTACTGAATTTAGAAGATAAAGTTTACCTTGAAGTGCCAGAGATGTTATGGTCTCTAAAGCCTGGTCAAAGTTTCCCCTAACTGATAATACCTCTGCACCGTGGAACATTGCCTGGGCAAGCTTCCCAAGAGCCACTTTTCCAGATGGAAGAAGAACTATACACCTTAATCCTGCTCTTGCTGCATAAGCTGCAAGTGATGCAGATGTATTACCTGTAGATGCACATCCAACAGTGTCTACTCCAAGCTCTAATGCTTTTGTTATTCCAACACTCATTCCCCTATCTTTAAAACTTCCTGTTGGATTTGAACCTTCCACTTTAACATGGAGTTCTATTCCAAGCTTTCCTCCAAGTTTATCGCACCTGCAGAAGGGAGTTCCACCTTCTCCAAGGCTTACTATTTTTGATGGGTCAACAGGCATAAATTCCCTGTATTTCCACATTGTGGATTTTCTGCATTCAAAAACATCCTTTGAAACATCAACTTCACATAAAACTTCCAGTACTGATCCACATTCACTGCATGTGTATATTATCTCATTTAAATCGTATTCTGCAGCGCAGGTTATACATTTTATCATTATTTCACCATTACCATTTTATATAGTTCAGTTCGTTATTAATCTTTTGAATAGCTTTAATCCTAAATAACACCTTTAATGAAATTACCCCATGCTAAAGTAAAATTAGCCTCAATAAAAGCACCTATAATAATCAGAACTGCTGCAATTATAAATAATGCCAGAGATTCTTTAAATTCAGGGTAATTAACATCATATATATTTTTTAACTGTTCCCCCACAGGCATGTACCTTCTGATTTCTAAAACATCTCTTATAATGTTTATAACTGTGCTTGCAAGCCTTAAACCAGCAGCACCGGCAATTACAATACCTGAAAGTTCGAATATTCCATGAGGGATTGTATAAATTATAAAATCTCCCACGTTAAATTTAGATGCCACATATCCAATAAAAAGGCCATTATAAGCAAGCAGGTATAATGTGGTTACTCCAGCAAAGATTCCACCACTGTAAAGGTAGAATGCAATTTTTATGTTATTGGTAAATATTGAAATGGTAGTAAGTTGAATTTGACCCCTGCTGATGCTCTCTTTAAATGATCTGAACGTGTCTGCCATTATCGGGTCTACAAAACCTGCTAAAAAATAACCTGCAAACAGCGAACCAAAAAATACCGCTGCAGAAATTATTAATAGAAATTCATTGCGCTTATACAGGCTCCAAAAAAATCCATGAAATTTTTCATCATCATATCTTCCAGAACGTCTTCTTAACATTTAGATTACCTATCCAATAGTTTTAAAGCTTTTTCTTTTACTTTTTTTCTTTTTTTGGAGAATTTCTCAAAGAACTTTTTCATCATAGCTGCGGCTTTCATTTTACACTCGCCGCACATGATATTTCCATTTTTACAGTCATGATACAGTTCTTCCAGTTCTTTATCTGGCTCTACAAGATGATACTGCAATAGCTCATAAACAGTACATTCTTCTGGAACTCCACCTGATTCACGCTGTTCCTCCAGGCTTTCTCTCCCCCCAGATTTGGCGGATTTAATTTTCTTTTCTACAGTTTCAGGAGAGTCGCTTAAAAATATAGCTGTTTTAGGCTTGCTGCTTGACATTTTATCGCCCGTAAGTCCTGTAATAAACCTGTGATATGTTGAAGAGGGGGTTATAAACCCATACCTGTTTTTAAACCTTTCTGCAATGTCTCTGGTAAGCCTTATATGGGGGTCCTGATCAGGTCCTACTGGAACCACTGTTGGCTTTGGGCCTCCACATTCCTTAATTTGAGGATGTAAAATGTCAGCAACCTGAATTAAAGGCACGTACATGTGAGCAAGATTGGTGCTTCCTGAAAAGCCGTAAATTGCTCTCATTTCATTGAAATTAACTCTTTTTGCAAGTATATATGCTAAATCTCCTATAATCTGGTTTTCAGATTGAAGATAAATACTTATATTTTCCTTTTCAAAGTCCAGGCCAAGTGCAATGTAGCTGGTTATGTATTCATCAATTGCAAGCTTCCTTGATTCTTCAAAATCAATTCCTCTTGCAGAATATGCTTCCATGTCAGCGATAGGGATGTAAATATCTGCTCCCTTTTTCTGATACCATATAAGCTGGTCTACAACCATTTTATGGCCTATGTGCATTTTACCGCTTGGCATCATCCCGCTTACAACTGCAAATTCCTTTCCTTCTCTCATGGCCTTTGCTATCCTTCCATAATCCCTATGTCCAAATATTATGTTTCTTTTCATTAAAATATGGGTGTTTTTTATCTCTTTTTTAAATTCTTCAAATGGTTTAATGCCAAATTGCTGTATTAATTTCTCATAATCGATTATGGCTGAACTCCAGGGATCTATCAATTGACCACCTTTTAATTGGATTTATTTTGTATTTTTAATGTTTTACAGTTGATTTCACGACATTCACAAATTTCCAGAAATTATATGGATATTAAGTTTTTATGTTATAAAAACATCATGAAAATAGTTATGGTCTGGTCCATTCAACGTTATAGTATGTTATATCATTTTCCTCGTCAACTACAGCAAAAAGAAGCTTTTTATTAACACCGTGAGCTACTCTGACATATCCTGAAAAGTCTGAGGATTTGATTTCATAGTCTTCAGACACCGCTTTCACCAGATAATCAGAATGGCCGTTTCCAGGAGACTTTCCACGTTCATAAAGTCTGAATTCTGATCCATATTTGAACCCTGTCTTTACTATGTAGCCCCTATTCCTGAGGTCGCTATAGACCAGATATTTTGTTAATAAATTTTCTTTATGAATTATTTGAAACATTTCTTCGATTGAAACTTTTTTTCCATCCCTTAAAATGCTTATTTTTTCTTTTTCTGCCAGATAGAGTGCTTCTATAAGTGAAAGTTGAAGCCCTTCTTGAATAATGTTTCCATAGTGACTTTTCTCGTGAAGCTTTATTCCTTTTTTATCCCTGACAATAACTAAATTTCCAGATAGCTCTGAATTCATTGTTTTTCACCATAGATTCAAAATTAAATTTACTTTTCTATTATGGCATGTCTTCTTTTTAAATCTATTTCTTTTTTACCTAAACGAGCCATAAACTCTGCAATAAGCCCATCAAGGAATAAGTGAGCAGTATCTTCAAATAATGTCCCCATAGGCGTTAAATCATCATAATGACCCTTTAAAACATTGGATGTATAATATTTCCACGGTTCTTTGGTTTTACTTTCTATGTTTATCATTATATCAAGACTTTTGTTTAGAGTAGATTCCAGATTTGCAGTTATTCCAATAACCTTGGCAGAGATCTCTTTAGCTGTTTCTGCTGCAAGTGTAACTGTTTTTGTTTCCCCAGAGCCGGATATAGCAATTAAACAGTCATTTTTTTTAATTGCAGGAGTTGTAACATCTCCAACTACATGAACTGTAAAACCCAGGTGCATAAGTCTCATTGCAAACATTTTTCCAACAAGCTCAGATCTTCCAGTACCCACAATAAAGACGTAGCGAGACTTCTGGATTATGTCTATCATTTCAGAGACTTCATTTTCATTTATTTTCTCTATAACTACAAGGGCGTGTGATGTTATTTCTTCAGCTGTTTTTTTTATGTATTTCATCTTAATTCCCTGATAATTCGTTTTTTAAAGACCAGTAATTCTAATCCCTGCAAATTTAACCCTATTTCTAATATTGAGGTTTATAAGTAAAGGGGTAATCTTTTCTATAATTCTTGCATTTTCAAGAGAACCGCAATCTATAGCCCTGATGCCTGGAATCTTTTCTGTAAGTGCCATTACTTCTTTTTTAGCTTCCAAATCATCACCAGATACTAAAATATCGCATTCTACATCTTCATTAACATTTAACAGGCTTGCAGCACCCACATTGTTAAAAGCAGATATAACCTTTACATTTTTAGAGGATAATACATCAGCAGAACGTTCAGCTGCAGACCCTTCCCATACTTCTATATATTTTGTGGGGTTTCCACCAATACAACCATCTAAAGGAACTGTAGCGTCAATAAGTATTTTCCCATCTAAATTATCCATTATGCATCTAAGGGTAACAATCTGAGCTTGAAGAGGAACAGTTAATATTGCAATATCAGCTTCTGCTGCTGCTTCATCGTTGGCCATTCCAACAATATTTTTGATATTATCACTATCTAACATATTTTTTATCATATCAACAGTATTTTCAGCCTTTTTAACATCTCTCGAGCCAATTATTACAGTTTCACCTGCTTTAACAAACCTTAATGCCAGTCCAATACCCTGATCTCCAGTTCCACCTATTACTGCAATTTTCATAAAAAATCTCCAATCTTAGTTAATTATTAGATGTTTTTAACATATTACTCATTAATACAGTGCTAATTATGATTTTTCACATATTAAGGGTAATTATTTAGAAGTGTATTCAAACATATTACGTTTTCACCTTAGCTACTATTTCACCTGAAATTTCTGTTTAAATTAATTATTTAAGAATAAATAAATATTCCTATTTAATTTCTCTAAAATTATAGTGGATTATCTGGATTTTGCAAAGAATAATTTAATTACAATTTTCTGCACTTTTTTAAATAAAAATCCATCATTTAAATATTCAGTAAGTTTTTTATTCTGCAAAACGAAATTAAGTTAATAATTCAATTTTTTAATGTAATCAAGACTCTCTAAAATTTCATTCTGCTTTTTAACCTCTATTACACATACGCCATCAAATTTTATCCGTCTAAGCCCTTTAAATAATGATTTAAAGTCGATATTTTTACTGCCTATTGCATCGTGGTTATCAAAAGAACCATCATTGTCACTTAAATGTATGTGCCCGATATTATCGTATTTAAGCATTTCATCAATTGATAAACCCATGCTATGGGCATGACCAACATCAAGGGCTATTGAAACCCCTGTTTTTTGAGTTAGCTCATAAAGCTCTTCAAGACTTTTACAGATCATCCCATCCATTTCAGGCATGTTTTCGACGCATAAGTTTATACCATATTCTCCAGCATGTTTTAAACATTCTTTAAGGGATTTAAGACTGCTTTGCATTAATTCACCCTTGAATTCCCTTATCAAAAATGCCATGTGCCCTGGATGAACAACCACCACCGAAGCATCTATTTTAGATGCCAGATCAATTGAATCCTTAATTTCCCTAACTGATGCTTTTCTTATGGATTCGTTTAAAGAGGCAATATTAATATCTGAAAGAGGAGAATGGACACTTGTTTTAAGATCATAAGAATTTATTAAATCTGAATCAATTTCATGATAAGGATATTCCATTATTATTTCAACATATCCTATTTTAATGCTTTCTATATAATCCAGGATGTTTTCAATGGACATTGGAAACAGTGCTAATGTTGATACTCCTATTTTCAATATATCCCCTCAATTATTCGTTCCTTATCCTTGCTTCTATTGGAATGCCTGTTTTAATGGCATCTATTATAATGGCTGCAAGTTCAATGTCTTTTTTGATTTTTATGGTTCCCTTTTTACCCACGGTGGCTGTAAATATGTAGTCACCATCCACTAAAATGTCAAAAGGTGTTCCTATGTTCTCCTTTCTGAAATTGAGAACAACATAATTTCCTGCAATCTCAACATCCGCGCCGAATTTTTCCTCAATCTGTCTTACCTGGAAGGGTTCAACACCAATACTGATTCCAATCCGTTTTTCAACCTCTTCAATGGTCTTTCCCTTTTTACCAATGAGCCTTGGAATATGTTCTTCGTCCATCCAGACTGTAGCACGTTTATCAGATTTCATATCAACTTCAACGCGTGCACCAGGAACGGTTTTCTTAATTTCCTTAATTATTTCACGTTCTGCGATTTTTTGAACTGGCGTTTTCTTGTAATAAGCTGCCTTAACTTCCATTACAATCGTTTGTTCACCGTATGTGTATATCTCGTTTACAAGGTCACCGGTGTCAAAATCCCTGATCTCTATCACTGGTCTTGCAAGGTCAGCTTCTATCATCCCGCTCGGGACTTTCACAGTCAATGAAACATCATATACTGCAGCAACAGTTCCATTATTAATGAAAATAGTTGTATCAACAATTGAAGGTATAATTCCAAGTTCAACCCTTCCAATAACCCTTTGAATGGCATCTATAGGTCTTGTAGCGTGCACAACACCTATCATCCCCACTCCTGCAAGCCTCATATCTGCAAATATCTTAAAGTCCCTTGTTTTTCTTAATTCATCGTAGATTGTATAATCTGGACGTACAAGGAGTAAAATATCTGCTGTTTTTTCCATGCTGCGTTCTAAAGGAGCGTATTGTGTAACTTCTGCCCCCACCTGAAGATCTCTTGGAGATTCCATTGTTTTAACAACTGAATTAAGGTCTTTACTGTAAAATTCTGCAACTGCCTGGGCAAATGTAGTTTTACCAGCTCCTGGAGGTCCTGAAATTAGTACACCTTTAGCTCTTTCCCTTAATCTTTCAATAAGTTTATTTGGAAGGCTGTAATCGCTTAACGAAACCTTTGCTACAGGCCTTACAGCTGTAATTTCAAACCCATCAGAAAATGGAGGCCTTGCGATGGAAATACGGTATTCTCTAAACTGTACAACTGTAGCCCCTTCTCTTTCTATTTCAATAAAGCTTTTAAAGTCACTTTTAGCTCTTTCAACAATTTCTCTGGCCATACCTTCCATTTCAGGATACGATAAGAGCCTGGATCCTATTTTTGTAAGTTTTATGTCTCCAGGTGTCCCTTTCTTTGCCCTTGGAACCACATCCTCTTTTAAATGGACTGACATGGTGTTTTTATCGAAATACCTGGTTATTTGCAGATCTTTATATTCAACCATTTCTGGTTTCATGTAAATCACTTCAAGCCCATGGGCTTTCGCTACTTCCATCTGTACTTTATCACTTGTAATCAGGGTTGCATCATTATCCTGAGCTGTATCCCTGATCATTGCATCTATTTCGCCGCCCTTTGCAAGAGATATCTGTTCAAGTGTTGGTCTTTTTCCAACATATATCAGATCAATTTTACCTTCACTGTACAATTCTTGCAGGTTTTTTAATTCTTTTAGACCATTGAACCCTGTTTCTCTTCCCCTATTAGCCTGGTTTTCTAATTCAGATACAACTGCTTCAGGGATTACTACTTCACAGCCTTTAAATTCATCTTCCTGAACTATTTTAGTAATTCTCCCATCTACAATAACACTGGTATCTGGAACTATTCTCATTATTTTTCTCTCCATAACTTTTTAACTTTTATTAACTTTATTTCCTATAATTTCCAATTTATCATCTTCCAATTTCCTGAAAAAGCATGATCCATACCCTTTATGACATGCTCCACCCTTTTGACTTATCTTCAAAAGAACAGCGTCCTTATCACAGTCTACAAGTATTTCATGGACTTCCTGGAAATTACCAGAGCTTTCGCCTTTGAGCCAGATTTTCTCTCGTGAAGTACTCCAGTAATGGGCTTTTTTTGTCTCCACGGTCTTTTGAAATGTTTCCCTGTTCATATATGCCACCATTAGAACTTCATGAGTTCTATAATCCTGTGCTATTGCTATTACAAGTTCCTGGTCCCCTGCTTTGTGTTTGAAATTTAAATTAAATCCAGTATCCATATGATCATTCCATTAAATTTTATCCTTTAATTCCTGAGATATGGCGTCTATATCAACCAATCTTTGATCTCCAGATTCCATGTTTTTTATTGTAACTTTCCCTGCTTCAATATCTCTTGCCCCAACCAAAACAGCATATTTTGCCCCTAATTTATCAGCATATGCCAGTGATTTTTTTAATTTCTTTCTTGCAAGGTCAACATCAGTGGAGATTCCATTTTGTCTTAAGTCCTGGGCTATTTTAAATGCCTGTTCCCTCATATCAAAGGATAATGGAGCTACAAATATATCTACATGCCCGTCAACTGGAATAGCTGCTTCCTGTATTTTAAGGGCTTCCATAACCCTGTCAAATCCAAAAGCAAATCCTGTGGATTCTACTGACTCACCGCCAAATACCTCTATTAAATTATATGTTCCCCCACCACTTATTTGTTTTTGTGCTCCTAAGCCATGGACATAAATTTCAAACACAATTCCAGTATAATAATCCAATCCTCGTGCTATTCCAAGATCTACAACGTAATCAGTAAATCCAAATGTTTCCAGAAGATTTAAAAGTTCTTCAAGATCATTCAAGGATTTAAAAGCACTTTTACAGTTTTTAATGACGTTTTTAACTTCATCTATAACTTCATTATGTCCTTTAATTCCAATTAATTTTAACAGGATCTCTTTAAGGGATTCAGGGAATTTGGAATTATTCAGAAGGTTTTTAAACCCTTCCACATCTCCTTTATCAATTAAACTCATTATCTGCTCCTCACTGTAATCAGAGACATCTGCGTCTTTTAAAAGGCTTCTGATGATCCCGAGGTTTCCAATGTGAAACTCATAATTTTTTAAGCCCATTTCATCAAGGGCATGAGCTGCCATTGCCATAACTTCTGCTTCAGCTTCGGGAGACTTCCCTCCAATAAGTTCACACCCAAATTGCCAGAACTGCCTGAATCTTCCAGCCTGCGGCCTTTCATATCTAAAACAGCTACCGAAATAGTATATTTTAATTGGTTTTACACTTCTTTGAAGTTTGTTAAGATAAAGACGTGCCACCGGAGCTGTTAATTCAGGTCTGAGCGCTAAATCCCGATTTCCTTTATCCTTAAAATGATATATTTCTTCTTTAATTGCTTCTCCAGATTTTTCAGTGAAAAGTGCTAAATCTTCAAATAGGGGAGTTTTAATTTCTCCATAACCATACCTTTCAAATACATTTCTTAATATGGTTTCAACATGTTTCCTCTGTTTCATATCTTTAAATAAGAAATCACGTGTTCCTCTGGGTCTTGATATTTCCATTAGCTTCACCTTGCCAAATAAATAGATAAAACATAATTTTAAGAAATAATATTTTTTATGTGTCTTAATTTATTTCTTTATATTCTAATCAATAGGTTTCTTTCTATTATTTTAAGTTTCAGAGTTTATATCTTAATCCCTGTTTGTAAAAGCGCAATCTTAAAATAACTTCAAGTTATTTAAATTGGCAAATACTTTCAGTTTAAAAGTTATTTCATTTGTTTTAAATGTTTTGAGGGAACCAAAAATAATGATATTAGGAGATTTGAATGCTAAAAAAGATTGAAATGGAAGGTTATATCAAGAAATTATCTAAATCATCTAAACAGGTTAAAGAATCTATAAATCTTTAGAAAATGCTTCGCATTTTCTAACTCCCAAAAATCTTCGATTTTTGAGGACTTGCAGAAAGAGACGTGGAAGTTGCAAGATCTATGTTAAATCAGAATTATGATTGGGCATTTAATATAGCATACAATTCTATTTTACAGGCAGTTCGTGCTTTGATGTTAGCAAAGGCTACAGGGCTTCAAGCAGAAATTCCCATATAGCTACAATAAAGTTTGCAGAGATATTTTTAGATGAAAAAGATGTTCTTTACTTTGATAGAATGCGTAGAAAGAGGCATAAATCAGTTTATGACGTTGCCAGAGCTATTTCACTAACTACTGCAGAAAAATTTGATAAACTAAAAGAACTTCTGGACTCATTTAATGTGAACTATTCTGTAAAAAAGACATGGACCCATTAATGTCACCGTGGTGACAAATAATTTGAATTTTACCTAAAAATGTCACTGTGGTGACATTAACTTGTATGCTTTTGATATTTATTCTGACATGCCAAAATGCTAAATCTCAATCTCTATTTTATTAAAATTTACCACTGGCTTTTTAGCATTCTTAAGCCCATGCTCAAATTTAAGCAGCCCACTTTCAACTAATTTACTAACTTTAGGTTGTATTGTCTTAATATCCTTATTCAATATATATATGAGATAAGTTTCTTATTGAGTTAAGATGCTCTTTTTTAATGACATTTAATAATTGGAGATCTGACATTTTAAGGTTGGTATCTTTAAGAAAAATAATGTTTTCCTGTTCTATTTTAGCTTCAGGATGTTCTAAATGATATATCCAATCATCTAAGTCAAGAGTGTAAAGCGGGTTTTTAGGGTCTTTAATTCTTAATTCGGCTTTATCAGAGTGTATGTGAACTCTATGATAGTAACTGTCTATTTGTAGCCTGTCAGGCATTACGATAATATCCCACCCTCTTTCGGTTTTTCGGTAAATAAAAGTTCTGTCACCTATGTGTTTTTTTGTTAGCTTCACTCTTCGTGTTATACTATTTGAGAACTTTGAAAAACTTAAGTTTTTTGGTTTGGTTTAGTAAGTTTTATATGCTTTTTTGCATAAATAGGTTGTTATGAAGTCATTAACACAGTTTGCATTGAATAAGGGTGTATGAACGGGTTGAGAAGTTGGGTGATAAATTGATTGGGAGAAATTCAGCCTATCGTTGAGGATATGTATGTTAACCGCAGCGAAAATGGTGGTAGGCCTAATTATGATGAAATATTGATGGTTAATGCTTTTGGTTCTTCAGGCATGGCATGGTTTTGTCTGACCCTGAACTGGAGCGGCAGGTTGCGGACCGTATTTCATTTATGAAGTTTCTGGGATTCCCAGAAACAGAGAACGCCTTGATAGGACA
>Ga0136715_1000206_pt1 | contig 12524 bp, 12 predicted proteins | sample SedPBSmetaG_FD_104916 | JGI IMG/M metagenome (GOLD analysis project Ga0136715, IMG submission 104916) | Freshwater sediment bacterial and archeal communities from Indian Creek, Illinois, USA to study Microbial Dark Matter (Phase II) -... | ecosystem: Environmental > Aquatic > Freshwater > Creek...
ATCAGTCTATAAAAAAGCCTATCTAAATGTACTTTTACTAGGCATACTAATATCCTACGGCCAAAACGAAATCCAAGAAATCTACGCCATGGAAAATTTCACTTAAAACAGACACCCTGTATAGTATACAACAGATGGTAGCAGCCCATTATTATATGAAAATTATACATGGTCAATAACAATTGTTAAGGAAGGAACAACTGTTTTAAAATTCTTTGCAGTTGATGATCACTATAGCATATCCAGAATTTACGAAGAGTTTTATACAATTGACAAAATGGCCCCGGTTCCCATGGCCAATCTTGCAGGTGGAGATTACTATGCACCTCAAAATATTGTTTTAGAGCCAGTGAAAAAGCAAAAATAGATTACACAACCAACGGCACTGATCCAACTACAAACAGGATAAAATACAGTGCTCCCTACACAGCTAAAAGGAGGATAAGAACTAAAGTAGGAAAAAGATGGAAATATACCTGGACCCATGTAATTAAATACAGATGGAAATCCCGATGGGATTACCGCTACGGATACAGAACAGAAACAAGATGGGGTCACTGATGGGTTTTAAAATACTAAAACCCATCCTTTCAAAGAATTTTTTAACTTCAGCATGGGTTCATCCCTTGGAAACCCCAAGAGGTATCATTTTCCCAACCATTCTGGATATCCCTGCATTATGCGATGTTTTTACCACTTCATCAACATCTTTATATGCTCCTGGAGCTTCTTCTGCCACAACAGGCATTGAAGTAGCCCTTATAACAATTCCTCTCTCTTCAAGGGCTTTTTTAACTTCTTCGCCGTAGTATTCCCTTTTAGCACCAGCCCTGCTCATTTTACGGCCAGCACCGTGTGCAGATGAACCAAAAGTTTCTTCCATTGCAAGATCTGTTCCTGCAAGTACATATGATGCTGTACCCATAGTTCCAGGAATAAAAACTGGCTGTCCAACCTTTCTATATTCTTTTGGAATTTCTTCCCTTCCAGGGCCAAATGCACGGGTTGCTCCTTTCCTGTGGACATAAACTTCCATATCTCTTCCTTTTATTTTATGAATTTCCTTTTTTGCAATGTTGTGGGCAACGTCATAAACAATTTCCATACCCATTTCTTCAGCATCCATTTTAAAGACATGTTCAAATGATTCACGAACCCAGTGCACGATCATTTGCCTGTTTGTCCATGCATAATTTGCTGCTGCAGCCATCGCTTTAAAATAATTCTGTGCTTCATCAGAATCTACAGGTGCACAGGCTAATTGTCTATCTGGAAGGTCAATCTGATACTTTTTAGCTGCCTTATCCATAACTCTAAGATAATCAGAACATATCTGGTGGCCGCATCCCCTTGAACCTGTATGAATTAAAACTGTGATCATACTCTCTTCTATGCCAAAAACCTCTGCAGTAGATTCATCATAGATTTTATCCATTTTCTGGACTTCAAGAAAATGGTTTCCAGAACCAAGAGACCCTAATTGTGGAATTCCCCTTTTTTTTGCTTTATCACTAACACAGCTTGAATCTGCTGTTTCCATTCTCCCATTTTCTTCAAGGTGTTTGAGATCTCTTTTCCATCCATATCCATTTTCAATTGCCCATTCTGCACCGTGATCAAGTACTTCATCTATCTGACCGGGCTGGAGCCTTATTTTACCTTTACTTCCAACTCCAGAGGGTACATTATTAAAAAGGGTTTCTACAATTTCTTTAATTTTTGGTTTAACATCTTCTTCAGCTAAATCTGTTCTTATAAGCCTGGCCCCACAGTTAATGTCAAATCCCACTCCTCCAGGGCTTATAACTCCATTACGAGCGCTGAAAGCTGCAACACCTCCAATTGGAAATCCATATCCGAAATGAATATCTGGAAGTCCTATAGAGAATTTTTGAATACCTGGTAAACATGCCACATTTGAGACCTGGTCTACTGCCCCTGCTTCTACTTCTTTAATAGCTTCATCACTTAAATATATCCTTCCGGGGACTCTCATTTCCTTTTTATAATTTGATGGAATTTCCCAGACACAATCTCTAATTTTTTTTAAATTTCCTTCAAGTTCCATGTTTATCTCTCCAAAAATAGAATTTTAAGAATAATTAGTTATTAAAAACCTGGTAAATAGATTAATAACATTTTTGTTAATCCCTTTTAAAATAGATATCTACATAAATCTTCAAAATTTGAAGTTTTTAAAGGTCCATAAAGGTAGTTATATAACTAACTATATATCAAGGATTACCTGAACCATGTAATTATTATTCTTTTTAATGTTCATCAGGTGATAAGTAACCGCCTTAACTTCAGCCCGGCTTTCATGTTTTTGGGGATCAAATTCTTCGCCCCATACAGTCCCATTTAAAATATATCCTTCACTGTTTTTTTCTATTCTAACATCAAACTTTGAAAACACGAGGAATTCAGAATCTAATATAACCAGAAATTCAGAGAGCCAGTCGTAAAGAAGAGCGTATTCATCTTCTGATTCCACTTCAATTTTTTTTTTAATTTCAGGCTTAATTGAACCTGTATCAGTTATCACTTCAAACATTGCAAGTGCTGCATTTTCAAATGCCTTTTCTAACGTGTTTCCATAGGACTTAAAACCTGCATCTGCCGTAACATCAAAAAATTCAAATATTTTATTATTTGTATTTTCCACTTTAATGTCTCCTGCCTTTAATTTAATTTTTTTAAACTTTAATTTCCATTTTCAAAATATTATCTCAATTACCTGGTTATTAAGTTACATCCACACAACCTGGATCACATGGGAATATTCCAGTCATAACTAACGATGCACCTGATAAAGCTATCAAAACAGGCCCAATTTTAAAACTACCCTTTATACATCTTTGAAGTCCCAATGCAAACGCGAGTATCAATATGCCAAGTAAAGGAAACCCCACAGTGTTCATTATTAAGGAATAGGGGGCGTTAACTGCACCAAGTTCACTCATTAATTGTGTAAAACAATTATAGTCTGGCTGGATGAAACCAAGTGTAAAAAGTACAATTGCATATGTTACATGGCCTATAATACCGCAGAATGCAAGGAGTTTTTGTGTATTAGACATAGTATCTAAAAAATCTTTGATATGGTTGATTTATGTACCCTATAAGGTTTTAATAATTGATCAATGTCAGGGCTTAAGATATTTTCATGCCTAAGCCACTTCCCTTGGAAAATCCTCCCTCATTTTTTTAGCTTCTAATCCTCTTCCAAGTTTTCTTGCAACTTCTTCATAGTATTCTTTGGTCTGTGGAGTTGTGGATGGGTTTATTTTATTTAATGCTGCATCAAAATGTCTTTTTGATATCTTATCTATTTTTATATTTTCATGTAATGCTATAACTCCTGCTTTTCTGCATAATGCTTGAATATCTGCTCCAGAATACTCTTCTGTCCTTTTTGCAAGTGCTTCAAGGTTTACATTGTCATCAAGAGCCATGTTTTTAACATGGACTTTTAATATATCTAAACGCGCTTTTTCATCTGGAGGTGGGACTAAAACCACTTCATCAAATCTTCCTGGTCGTAATAATGCAGCATCAATTAAATCAGGTCGGTTGGAGGCACCTATTACCACAACACCCCTTAATTCTTCTAAACCGTCCATTTCTGAAAGAATTGTATTTACCATTCTTTCAACAACCCGGGGTTCTCCAACACCCGAGCCTCTCATAGGTGCTATAGCATCTATTTCATCAAAAAATACTATGCATGGTGATGCCTGTTTTGCTTTCTTAAATATTTCTGCTATTTTTTTTTCAGACTCCCCGAACCACTTACTTAAAATTTCTGAGCCTTTAACAGATATAAAATTAGCTTTTGATTCTGTTGCAACCGCTTTTGAGAGCATGGTTTTACCGGTTCCAGGGGGTCCAAATAAAAGGACTCCTTTGGATGGTTGTATCCCAATACGTTTGAAATCTTCAGAATGTGTTAAAGGCCATTCCACAACATCTTTTAAAGTTTCCTTAAGCTCTTCTAATCCACCTATATCCTCCCAGCGAATATTTGGAACCTCTATAAATACTTCACGGAGTGCTGAAGGACTTATTAGTTTTAAAGCCTCCATAAAACCATTGTTTGTTACAAATAATTTATCAAGGACTTCGGAGGGGATAGTCTGTTTTTCAAGGTCTAATTCAGGAAGTATCCTTCTTAAAGCATTCATTGCAGATTCACGACACAAAGCTGCAAGATCTGCACCTACAAAACCATGGGTAATGTCTGCAATTTCTTCCATATTCACATCATCTTTTAAAGGCATTCCACGGGTGTAAATTTGCAGTATTTCACTTCTTCCATCCCTATCAGGTACTCTAAGCTCTATTTCTCTGTCAAATCTTCCAGGTCGCCTTAATGCGGGGTCGAGAGCATCTGGTCGATTGGTAGCACCTATAACTATTACCTTTCCTCTTTCCTTTAATCCATCCATAAGTGCAAGTATTTGGGCTACAACTCTCCTTTCAACTTCTCCTGTAACTTCCTCACGTTTAGGTGCAATAGCATCAATTTCATCTATAAATATCACAGTAGGTGCATTTTCCTCGGCTTCTTTAAACAGGTCTCTGATCTTCTTTTCTGCCTCCCCAACATATTTACTCATCACTTCCGGGCTGTTTATGGCTACAAAATTTGAACCACTTTCATTAGCCACTGCTTTTGCAAGAAGAGTTTTTCCAGTACCTGGCGCTCCATGTAAAAGTATTCCACGAGGAGGGTCGATGCCAAGTCTATCAAATATTTCTGGATGGCGTAAAGGAAGCTCTATCATTTCTCTAACTTTTGATATTTCCTGTTTCAATCCTCCAACATCATCATAGGTAACGACTGGAACTTTTTTTTCTATTATTTCCACTGCTTCTGGACGTACTTCAACCTCAGTTTCGTCATTTATTCTTACAATACCTGCAGGATTTGTGGATATGACCGAAAATTTGATTTCTCCAAGGGAAAATGGAGTTGTGGGTTCAAAAAATTCTCTGAAAATTTTTTCACCTGATGGAAACTCTTTGAATGTTTCTCTTGTTCTTCTTGGTGATATTAATGTCAATATATCTCCTCTTGCAACTGCTCTTCCCATTATATTTCTTTTGATGATGTCCCCAGACGTCATTATTCTGAGATCCCTGGTTGCAGGAGCTAACACTACTTTTCTGGCAACCCTTATTTCTGTACGCCTTATAATTATCATTTCACCAATGGATGTCCCTGCATTTGACCTTGTAAGACCATCCATCCTTATAATTTCAAGACCAACATCGGCAGGATATGCCTGACCTACTATTGCCCCTGTGGTTCTTTTACCTATTATTTCAACAATGCCACCAGGTGAAATACCTATTTTAGAGATTAGTTCTTTATCCATCCTTATAATTCCCTTTCCAACATCTTGCTGGAGTGCTTCTGCAACTCTAAGCCCAACTTCACTATTTTCAGGCATTAATAATTCCCCCATAAACGAAAAATCAAATTTATGATTATATCAAATAATTATGTTATTACATTGATATAAATTTTTTGAAATTTTTTCCTTTGATTACTTTTCATATGCTCTCTATCTCTTTCTTTAAATAATCTGACAAAGAGGATAGTAAAAAAGGAGTGGTTAAATGTTGAAAAATAGTAAAACTGTTTCAGTTGATTTAAGGAGAAGGAGAAGTTATATGGCTTTAAAAGAATTTAACATGCAATCATTTGTTTTAATAGGGATAGTTGTATTGTTATTGATACTTAGTGTTCTGTGTGTAGCTGCTTATCCAAACTCCAATATGTTTGCTTAGAGAGGGTTTATGCATTTTTTTATTTCCTCTCGCTCAAATCTAAGTATTATTACTCTTGAATTCCCTTTAACACCTTTACCGGTGAATCGGGTGTCTATAAGTCTTAAAAATTCAAGTTTATTTAAAACACGGTTGAAAGAAGCGTAACTTGATTTTGTCTTTTTGCTGAATGCTTTATATAGTTCGCCTGCTGTTAAATCTGTTTTTGATAATATTATAATGTCAAGCTTTCAAAATTCTTTGAATTTTGATGCATGAGAAAACTTTTGTTTTCTCTGCCTCGAAAACCTACGGTTTTCGGCGGCCTCAAAAATCATAGATTTTCGGCGGCATTGCTATTTCATCATCAGATAATGATTTTAAAGTGTATGTCAGGTTTATAGAATCTGTGCTTTTCAGTGCTTCCCGTATATGCCTTTTTTTTATTGAGTTGGAGGCATCAGCTTCAGCAAGGTTTCCGCTTATTCTAAGCATGTCAATTCCAACTCTTAAATCGCCACTTGAGGATGCATACTCCGCTATTTCGTATATTAATTCATCAGAAATCACATCAGGATAAAATCCAATTTTTGCTCTTTCCTTTAAGATGTCAATAATTTCTTCTTTAGTGTAAGGGTTAAAAATAATCTCTTGAGGGATGAATATAGAATTAACATTTTTATCGAGGATAAATCTGAATTCTATATCTGATAGAATAGCAAATACTCCGGTTCTTACTCCTTCAAATGCCTCATGGGCACGTAAGATATCGTAAAATATTTTGTTGGCATTTTTACTGTAAAATAAGTGGTTAATATCGTCTAATGCCACGATGAGTGACTTTTTTTCGCTTGAAAGGTGCTGCATGATGTTCTGGTAAATCCTTGAAAATGGAACACCTGTTTCTGGTGGTGTGTGCCCGAATATTTTTTGATAAATATGTGAAAAAATTCCGAATCTGGTTGTATGTATCTGACAGTTTATATAAACACAAACTATCCTGTCTGAAGCTTTTTCCACCATTTCAAATATTTTTTTAATGGCAGTTGTTTTTCCAGTGGCGCAAGATTCTAATATAACTGCATTTACAGGCCTTCCGTTTCTTAAAGCTGGGCGAATGCTCAGTGCGAGCGCTTCCATCTGAGTCTTTCGATGCATGAAATTCTCTGGAATGTAATCTGGATTAAATGCATCTATATTTTTAAACAGAGTTTCATCAAAGAGCAGAAGGTAGTCAATGTCCATATTGTTATACCTGAGAATCTTTATTTAATAGGGTTATTTTCAATAATAATTACATAAACAGCATTATATATAATAATCGTATTTACTCACTATCTTAATAAGTTAGTAAGCATGGTTCAAATAATCTGAAAAAAAGTTCTATCAAGTTCCATTTTATTCCCTGGCGTGTTCAACTCCCATTTTAATTAAATTGATAACATGTTCGTCTGAAAGATAATATCGCGCCATTTTACCTTCTTTTCTGTATTTAACCATGTTTCTATCTCTTAAAACCCTGAGTTGGTGCGAAATAGCAGACTGGCTCATGTCCAGTGCAGAAGCTAAATCACAGACGCAAAGCTCTTTAATTGATAATGCATGCAGTATTTTCAGCCTGGTAGGATCACTTATGGCTTTAAGGCCTTCAGTTACCCTTAAAATAGTTTCCTGATCCAGCATTTTCTGTTTAATTTCTTTTACTACATTTTTATCAGTGCTTTCTATCTCACATATGCCTTCTTCCATATATTTATTTGTTAATCTGGAAGATTATAAAATTTACCGAATTTTGCAAAAGTATATATGTGTTCATATGAATATTTGTTCATGTATATGTGAGGGTAACAAATGAAACCAAAAATCAGCAAAGAAGCAGGATCCTGCAGATGCTGCTCAACAGACTTTTTTAAAGAAGAACCTGTAAACAATGATAAAACTGTTTATATAATAGCAGCATCAGCTATAATTTTTGCTGCTGGATTGTATTTTGATTTTTTTACCATGCAAAAAATACTTGCAGAAATTTTATTCCTTACAGTTGCTGTAATTTCTGGACACAGAATAATTCCGGGTGGAATAAAATCTCTTTTTAAAGGCAAATTCAACATAAGCTTTCTAATGACTATTGCTGCAGGAGGAGCTTTTTTAATAGGTGAAGGTGCTGAAGGAGCATCAGTTATGTTTTTATACTTCATCGCTGAATATCTGGAAGATTATGCTGGTGAGCGAGCAAGAAGATCAATTGGAGACCTTATCAAACTTGCGCCAGAAACAGCAATAGTAAAGAGAAATGGCAAAAGCATAAAAGTCCATGTCCATGCAGTGAATGTGGGTGAAATAGTCATGGTAAGGCCGGGAGATAAATTTCCACTGGATGGAGTAGTTGTTAATGGTACTTCTTCAGTTAATCAGTCAGCAATAACAGGAGAGAGCATACCTGTAACTAAATCTGTAGGAGACGAAGTTTTTGCAGGAACACTTAATGAAGAAGGCTACCTTGAGATAAAAGTGACTAAAAGGTCAGATGAAACTGTTATTTCAAAGATTATAAAACTCGTTAAAGAGTCACAGAAGAAAAAATCTAAAACAGAAGCTTTCATAGACAGATTCTCAGGATATTACACTCCTATGGTCATATTGCTTGCAGTAGTTGTGGCCACAATTCCTCCATTTGTATTTGGACTTCCTTTTGATACATGGTTTTACAGGGCACTGGTTCTACTTGTAGTTTCATGTCCATGTGCACTGGCAATATCCACACCAATATCTATGGTTTCAGGTATAACAGCAGGTACAAGAAATGGTGTTCTCATAAAAGGTGGCGAATACGTGGAACAAATGCAAAATATCGAAATAATGGTCTTTGATAAAACAGGCACTCTAACAGAAGGTAGATTAGAAGTAACCGACATTATTCCATTAAATAATTACTCAAAAGAGGAATTATTACAAATAGCAGCATCTTTAGAAGTGCTATCAAAACATCCGCTTGCAGAGGCTGTGATTCAATATGCTGAAAAATCAGACGTTGAATATAATGATGTTGATAAATTTAAGTCCATAACTGGAAAAGGATTAAAAGGCCAGATCCTGGGTGAAACCTTTTATATTGGTAAAAAGAGTCTATTCAAAAGTAATATGGAATTTCCCGATGAAATGATACAAAAACTTGAAAGCGAAGGTAAAACTTCCGTAATTCTTGGTAATAATCAGCATGTATTTGGTTTGCTTGGATTAATGGATAAAATCAGAGATATTTCTCCAGATATCATTGAAGAATTGAAAAATAAAGGAATTAAAACTTTAATGCTTACTGGTGACAATGAAAGTACAGCTAAAGCAGTATCTTCAAAAATAGGTATTGATGAATACCGTGCTGGACTTTTACCAGAGGATAAGGTTAGAATAATTGATGAATTATTTGAAAAATATGAACACATTGGTATGGTAGGTGATGGAGTAAATGATGCCCCAGCGCTTGCAAGATCTAATGTTGGCATTGCCATGGGTGCTGCAGGTTCAGATGTTGCAATTGAAACAGCAGATGTTGCCTTAATGCATGATGACATTTCAAAAATCAACTACCTCATTAATTTAAGCAAAAAAACAATGAGGGTTGTTAAACAGAATGTCACGGCTTCCATTTTAATTAAAAGTTCCTTTGCAGTTTTAGCAGTGTTTGGAATCATTCCTTTATGGGTGGGAGTTGCAGTAGGAGACATGGGTTTAAGTCTGGCTGTTATATTGAATGCACTTAGAATTGGGAATACAAAATAAGAGTGACATATTATATGAAAAAGAACACGATATTACCACGAATTACAATGATACAAAGATCAAAAGCTAATTTTTATTATAAAAGATGGATTAATCCATTTTCCTTTATTTTTAAGCCATAAATTAACTGAAATCATGTTAAAATTGGAGTATTATTCTTTTTTAGGTACATATACCTGTTATCTCCTATTTCCATAAATGTACCCAAAACACTCCGTATTACAGTAGTTATAACTGTGAATTCTACCATAAATTTTTTTATTAAAATTTACATTAACTTAAAGCTTAAGGCCTTAAATAATTAAATTAGTTAAATTTGTTTTATTTTTAATCAAAAAAGTTTGAACATGCTTTTAAATACGATAATGACCATTATAGTATTAGTTAATACGTATTTAATGTGGATTATGATGTAAATTGGAATAATATTAATTTAGGGTCTGTATTAGTGGTAGCTAATTCCTCTAGACTTATAAAATACCGTACGAATCCTGAACAGGCAAAAAGATCTGCAGCTATAGAATATATGTCCTTTACTTAAAACCAGAAGGTAATCACACAAATATCTGTGTAAAGAATTAAATTTATTAATTTTATAAGGGGATAAGGGCAAATTTTATATACTATGAAGGATTTATGTATACACAACAAAATTTAGGTATACCTAAATCAGGAGGTGTTGCTAAAAATATGTAAATCAACTGGAACGAGTGCTTCAGGCAATGTAATATTTAGAGATAAAAAATCTGAAACCTGCAAAGGCTGCATGGGATCATGTTGTAATGATTAAATGTCCCAGTTGTGGATTTGAAACTCTACCTGAGCCAAAAATGGAATCAAAACTCATAAACTTCGGGGGGATTAAAAGTGAAAATAAAGGAAGTCCCAGTGTCAATACTGGAAAAATTATGGGTACGCTCAATATATTTAATTGAGAATGAAGGTCTGGAAAAAGAATTTTACAATAAATCTGCAGTTAAAGAACTGGAAAATTTAAAACTAATAGAAGATGACGGAGGTAAAATATATCTCACTTCCAAAGGTTTTGAAGAATTTAGAAAAACAATAAAAAGACGTGAACTGTCTGAAAAATCTAAAAAAATACTCCAGAATGCAGACATGACTTTGAACATTTTATAAATACTTTGAAGGGTGCACCTCCTTATTTTGAAGCTGGATAAATTCTAAAGCAATTTAAAGATCAGCTAAAATTTTTTCTCCATCAACTTTTACTTCATATACTTTTAAAGGTCGGGGCGACTTTAATAGCTTAGATAAGGATAATTTAAGCCCTGACCAGTCCGTCCAGCGGATTACATGACCATCTGTAAGGTCAAATTGACTGTGGTGCCTTGGACATGTAACAACAGTTCCCTTGAGCTTACCCTGCGAAAGATTACCCCCCATGTGCGGACAACGATTATCTGCAGCGTAATAATTATCTCCAACACGTGCAATAAGGATTTCACGCCCTGAAACCGAGGCCATTTTCATATGACCGTCAATGAACTCATTTTTTACCCCTATCTCTACAAAACTCATTTTATACTCTCCTGTTATTTATTACTAATTTATTATATTTTAATGAAACATAAATAATGAATTTTGCGATTTATAAAGAGAATAGAAATTTGAAATTTGTTCTTAAATTCAAAAGAACATCAACATTAATATTTTTCACTCCTTTAATCTTTTCTCTATCTGAAATATTCACTATTTCAACTTTTTCATTCTTTACAGCCCATTCTGTCAGTTTTTTAGCAAATTTAAGCTTTCCACTATTTTTTTTCAAATAAATTATTTTCATAGCTTGCTCTTTAAATTAGTTATTTATTTAATATTCTTATCTTTTTAATGCAATAAGATCTATTAAATTAAAATCTCATTTACAAGGTAAGTGAAATAAGCATTGATTAAAATTGACATTAAAAAGAAAGCAATAACATTAATACAGGTAAGCTTAGTTGCAGACTCCCTATCTACTGGTTTTTTAATTAATCCTATAATTCCTAAGCTCAATGAAATTAAGGAAATAAGTGCAAGTATTCGAAAATCTATGTTTTGTGAGAATAGATTGGTAAATGGAATAATAAAAAATGAAATAGTGGCTAAAAATCCAGAAATAGCAATCATTTTGAAGCCGAATTCACGGCCTTTGGAAGCAATCCATGCCATTTTACCTCCTAATCTATCTCCTTCCATGTCTGGAATTTCAACGCTGCCAGTAAATAACATCTGTAAAAACAACATAGATATGACAAAAACAAAGAAAGGAAGATCTAATGTGCCCATTAGTGCAAAATAACCCATTCCTGGAAATAAAAGTGCGATTGCAGTGTTTCTAAATTCTCCTAATCCTCGATACGATAATTTAATAGGAGGAGCAGCATAAAACCACGCTAAAATATTTCCAAATGACAAATTTTGACAATTCTTTCCATTCTGGATGTTCAATCAGAACCCCACTACCACCAGAAATAGCAGTTGGTTTAGTATTATGGTCTGTTTCAAAATCAAGTAATCATTAGGGTAGTGAACTGCCCAACAGGATAAAAAAAAATAAAAGAACAGACTACCTGCCAGGTACGGGTTTCCAAGTTTAATGAAATTTAATAATTTTTGATATTAACCATATCATTATATTACTTTATTCTTAAATTTCTTTTTATCATCAAAATTTTTTATTTTTGTGATTCAGAAAACCGTAGATTGCAAAAATTTTTAATTTTTGTGGTGTTTATTAAATATCTGCCAAAAAAACACTAATATAATAATCGACTTAACTTTTTAAAAAGTTTTTTCCAGTATTTCATCTAATATCTTATAATCTTCTTCAGAAAGCCTATGAGGTTTTCCTCCATCATATTTAGGTATTAATCCATTTAATCCTTCTTCATTCCATCTTTTTAACCATATATAACCTGTTGACGCGCCAATTCCCACGGATTTTGATGCTAACTGAACATCAT
>Ga0136715_1000207_pt1 | contig 12514 bp, 13 predicted proteins | sample SedPBSmetaG_FD_104916 | JGI IMG/M metagenome (GOLD analysis project Ga0136715, IMG submission 104916) | Freshwater sediment bacterial and archeal communities from Indian Creek, Illinois, USA to study Microbial Dark Matter (Phase II) -... | ecosystem: Environmental > Aquatic > Freshwater > Creek...
GTTAAAATCCCCGATTGTTTTAACTACAACATTATTTTCGATTAAAGAAGTTAGTTCCTTTCGCAGATACTCCTCCGGCAACCGCATCAGAAATCTGACTTCCCAAGACGGTCTTTTCCAATTTTCTGTGGAAAAGGCAAAAAAGGTAATAATTTTGATGCCGATTTCATCGGCACAGCCAATTATTTCCCGCAGCGTTTCCATACCGGCCTTATGACCGGCGATACGTGGCAAACCTCTTTTTTCCGCCCAGCGGCCGTTCCCATCCATAATTACCGCAACATGTACGGGAATTTCACCTTCTTGTACAAGTTTGAGCATCTTTTCCACTTTCCTTTTGCCCATCCCTTACCCCCGTCATACATAAATTGACCCCCACTGCTGGGGGTTAGCAATAAATTAAAGGGTGGCCGCTTCCCTGGCAACAATCAACTCCAGGATCCCGTCCCTGTTTAACTTTTGCCGGATTATGCGGTATGCTTGTGGATTCAGCTCCGTCTCATCGCTTTGCTTCGCCATTGGCCGCACCGGGACGGTCTCTTTGGGATAATAATGAATTTTGCGGTCTTCTAACATTTTTTTTGCCAGATCCAGCCTGTATGCTATTACATCGGGTATATGTCGCGCATGCATATCCTTGTCTGTCTCCTGACGGTTAAACCTCCATAATTTCTTTTTCTTTAACTTCGAGCAGTTTATCCACTTCTTCTACCTTTTTATTGGTCATCTCCTGGATTTTCTCCTGATTAAATCGTAGTTCGTCTTCTGTAATACTGCCCTTTTTTTCGTCCGCCTTAAGCAGGTCATTGGTTTCACGCCTGATGTTGCGGATAGCTACCTTTGCTTCTTCTGCCTTTTTCCGCACGATCTTAACCAATTCTTTTCTTCTCTCCTCAGTGAGTTGAGGTATATTTAACCTGATAACGATCCCATCATTATTTGGGGTAAGGCCCAAATCGGATTTTAGTATTGCCTTCCCCATCTCCGCCAAAATATTCTTATCCCAGGGCTGGATAACAAGCAGCCGGGGTTCTGGGGCGGAGATGGTGGCCAACTGGTTAATCGGTGTGGGTGTATTATAATAATCCACCAGCACCTTATCCAACAGTGAAGGAACAGCTCGCCCGGCACGCAACGTAGCCAGTTCTTTTTGCAACAGGTCAATGCTTTTTTCCATTTTTCGCTCCGTATCATTAAAAACCGCATTCATTATTTATTCCCCCCCCTTACAATAGTCCCCAACTTTTCTCCCATAATAACTTTTTTTATATTGCCGGATTTATTTAGACCAAAAACCACCAAGGTTATCCCATTATCCATACATAAGGATGCCGCCGTGGAATCCATGACACCAAGCCCTCTGTTGATTACATCAATATAGCTTAACTCGGTAAATTTTACCGCGTCGGGATTAAGTAGCGGATCCACATCATAAACAGCATCCACTTTTCCTTTAGCCAGAAGGATCACTTCCGCTTCTATTTCTGCCGCGCGCAAAGCTGCAGTTGTGTCCGTTGAAAAATATGGATTACCCGTGCCTCCGGCAAAAATTACAACCCTGCCTTTTTCTAAATGACGCATGGCCCGGCGGCGGATATATGGCTCCGCAACCTCCTGCATATCAATTGCCGACTGCACTCTGGTATCCACACCGATGCTTTCAAGTGCATCCTGCAAGGCAAGAGCATTAATTACTGTCGCCAGCATGCCCATATAATCAGCCGTTGCCCGGTCCATTCCCCTTTCTCCGGCCGCAGCACCGCGCCAGATGTTTCCGCCACCCACAACAATGGCAATCTCTACATTGAATTTCTTAACTTCTCCTATTTGTTCGGCTATGTTCTTGAGCACCTCATAATCAATGCCATAGCCTTTCTCGCCGGCCAGCGCTTCCCCGCTTAATTTAAGAACGATTCTCTTATAGACAGGCAGTGTCATCTATTCCCTCCATTAACTCCCGCCGGAATAACAACCGGCTGCTTTGCTATGCAACAATATTATTCACCACCGGCAGCGGTAAATCCTGCTTTTGTTTCCCTAGCATAAACAGCGACGATGCTGCAGCTTAATATCATTCCACGGAAATAATATAATAATAAAGCGGTTGCCCGCCAAACTGCAACTCCACTTCAGTTTCAGGGTGATCGGCCACTACCTGCTCCATTAATGCAATAGCTTTGCTCTCGTTGACATCCTGACCATAAAACAAGGTAATAATTTGTTCTTCTTCCCCAAGGACAATGCGCAACAGCTCTATTACTGTCTCGTCCACAGTTAACCCGCCGATCAGGAGTGCTTCATCAGCGATACCAATAATATCGCCCTTCTTTACGAAGATCCCATTGACAACCGCATCACGGGTGGCAAAAGTAATTTCCAGCGTTTTTACCTGCCTGGTCCGCAGGCACATTTCTACATAATTATCCGCAAAAGATTTTTCCCGGTCAAATGCCAGCAGGGCGGCTAGCCCCTGGGGCAGGCTGTGTGCATCCACTACCGATACTTCTTTTTCCACAAGCTTGACAGCCTGTTCCGCCGCAAATTGCACATTGCTGTTATTGGGAAGAACAATAACCATTTCGGCAGGGACCGCCATAATCGCATCAACAATATCTTTAACGGATGGGTTCATGCTTTGTCCTCCCGGAATGATCCGACCCGCGCCCATGCTGGCAAATATGGAAGCAAAGCCTGCTCCGGCAACAACCGCCACGACACCGATTTCTCCCGCATGCAATATTCTGTCCGTTTCAGTCTGAGCTGCCGTAGTTCTTGTTTTTCTGTCAGGCCCTTGAGTGCTTTCATGCCAACGTGTTTGTGCAAATTGATCAAGCATATTGTCGATCTTTATATCGTGAATACTACCAAAAGCAAGCGATCTTTGCAGTACGCTTCCCGGGTTAGCGGTATGAATATGTATCTTAATTGCCTCCGCAGAACCGGCTGCCAGGAGAGAATCGCCCAATTCTTCCAGATGGTCGCGCAAAAAGCGTACGGAGAGAGCGTCACCCTTGATGATAAGCTCTGTGCAATAGGGGTAACGGGCATCAAATTCTTCTTCCAGATTTACCCTTTCCGCCGGCACCTTGGCAATTGCAGAGACCGGCAGGGAAGATCCCGCCGTTTTCTTTTGCTCCAGCGCTGCGCTAACCGGTTGCGGAGCATGTTTTGCCATGCTCTGCAGACAACCTTCTAAAAATACGATCAGGCCCAGGCCGCCGGCATCTACAACTCCCGCTTCTTTTAATGCAGGCAACAGATCAGGAGTGCGTTCGAGTGCTTTCTTACCGCTTTTTATGGCTACATTAAGCAATTCTATCAGGTTTATATCTTCCTGTAGAGCATTCCGGCTTCCCCTGGCCATCTCACGTGCTACCGTAAGGATAGTCCCTTCCACAGGCTTGGAAACAGCCTTATACGCATAGACAATGCCATATCGAAAAGCCCGTCCCAGCTCCGACAGCCGGGCCTCTTCTTTCCCGGACAATCCTCTGGCTATACCCTTATTTTTTCGAACACTTTCACAAAATCGCCGGGAGAAGGCTGGGAAGTAAAGGGCATTTTAGCAGAACTTCGTACCTTTGCAAAAAATTCCGCATTGGATATTGAGCCGTCAATTATCACTTCGTTTTCAAAATTAACATATAATGGTACTACAGCGATATTATATTTAATTAGTATCTCCCGATCTAAGAAAGCTGTTGAATCTGTAACAATACGAACCAAAGCCATGTTATCCCTCCCAAAAAATTATTAATATTTCATTATTTCGTCATGCACGCAGCTAAAACCTTCTTGCACGCAAAAAAAACAAAAAAGCCCCGAAATATAAGCCGGGGCCTTAAACATACGGTAAGCGGGCTGCTTTTCCCCTGTTTTAAAAATCTGGAACAAGGACAACCCGTTTCATTAACTGACCGGAATGAGATTCTTTAAAAGCCTGCTCAATCTGGCTCATAGGACGCAGCTCCACAAACGGTTCAACCTTGATTTTACCATCCTGAATCATTTTGACAACTTCCCCGTAATATTTTGGCAGGCAGCCCCAGGTTCCGATAATTTCGGCATCAAAAGCCATAAGGCGGGAGAACATATATTCCGCCTTTTGCATACCGTAACCCACAACAATCAGCTTACCCACAAAAGACAGCAGCTCCAGCGCAAGCTCCTGGCCAGCCTTGGAGCCGGTGCACTCAAAGATTTTCCAACCAAAGTTTGGCAGCTTTTTTTCTTTACCGTAATTACGGAAGGTGTCTCTGATATCCTTTAAGCTCTTGTCAAGAGTGCTGATCGCATAGGTTGCGCCGTATTCAAGGGAACGATCCAGTTTTTCCTGGTTCCGGGCAATGGCAATAACTTCTTTCGCACCCAAAGCTGCGGCAATCTGCGTCATATAGACACCAATACCCCCGGTAGCCCCGATGACCACTACCAGATCCCCTTCTTTCAGGTCGGCACGCATCGCCGCCTGGTAGGGAGAGGTTATGGCGTCAGCCACCACGGAGAGGACTTCGAGGGGCAGTTCCCGTTTTTCCACCACGGTAAGATCAGCGGCAGGGACGGGAATATGGGTGGCAAAACCGCCATAAATACCCATGCTGTTTCCGGGCATCTTCTGTTTCAAACAGCGGTTACCCCTGCCTGAGGCGCAGATATCGCAGGAATTGCAGGGCATCACTGCGGGGATAATCACTTCTTTACCCAGCAGCCTATCATCGCCGGCCACCACGCGGCCACTGATTTCATGTCCCAAGGTCAAGGGCGTGGTACTTACGGTAGGCACACCATCATAAAAATAGCCCACATCCGTATGGCATACGCCGCATCCGGCCACTTCCACCAGCACCTCGCCGGGCTGCAGCTCCGGAACGTCAATACTTGTTTTTACCAACTTACCCGGTTCAGCCATTTGCCATGTTTCAATCTTTGCCGGTACGCTCATCTTTTTACCTCCAGTTTATAATATTTATTTGCCTTCCCATACGGGAGGACGTTTGTCCATGAAAGCCTGTAATCCTTCCAGAGCGTCTTTTGTTTTCATTAACTCCTTCAGGTAGATATGATCAATAACTTTCATCCCACTTTCGAAATCCTTGCCCAGGCCGCTCTTAGCTGCTTTTTTTGTCATAGCCAGCACTACTGGGCTGAGGCTGCTAAATCTCTTAATAAACCGATCCACCCCTTCAGCAAAACCCTCTACCGGCAGCACCTTGTTGACCAGTCCCAATTGTTCGGCACGCTCCGCGCCGATAATATCCCCGCTAAGTAACAATTCCATGGCCTTAGGCCAGGAAAGGAGACGGGGAAGCACATAGCAGGCAAGGGGCGGAAATACCCCTACCTGGATCTCCGGCTGCCCCAATTTCGCCTTTTCTGAAGCTACCACCATGTCGCAGAAAAGAAGCAGTTCATAGCCTCCGCCCAGGGCAGCGCCGTTAACCACGCCGACAATAGGTTTGGCAATTGCATCCATTGCGGCGAATATTCCGTCAAAGACCTCGATCATCTTCTCCACCTTATCCGCCGTGTGATCCAGGACATCCACTCCGGCAGAAAACGCTTTGCCTTCAGCATCCAGCACTACCAATGAACCTGCTTCCTGTTTCGCCCATAAAAATGCGGTAATTAGCTCTTCCATCATGGGAATAGTGAGCACATTGAGGGGAGGACGATTTAGGGTAACTCTGATGATGCCGTTTTCATTACTCGTTTTTACAAATTCGTAAGTCATGTACCTTTTCCCCTTCCTTTTATATTTAACGCCCTGTATAAAAAATACAACATTAAAGTCAAATATCCTCTTAATGACTTATTTTTTTCGCCAGTGCCCTGCCCAGGAGCGCGGCACCAATTGCCCCGGCCAGTTGTGTGTCAAGCTTTGGTTTGAGTGCTTTAACGCCAAGTACTTTCTCCAGGCGGCTCACCACACCTACATTCTTGGCAATACCGCCGGTAATGGCAAAATCATCCACCACGCCGATACGTTCCAATAGGGATGCAACGCGGCGGGCCATGGCAGAACAGTAGGCCGCCAGGACCTTCTCCTTAGACCAGCCGGAGCGAAGCAGTCCGACAGCCTCCGTCTTGGCAAAGACAACACAGGTGCTGCTGACTGGTTCAGGTTCTTCTTCCACCTGCAAAGAAAGCTCACCCACTTCTTCAATGGAAACTCCAAGAAGGTTGGCAAATACCTCCAGGCCCCGTCCTGTACCGGCAGCACACTTGTCATTCATGATAAAAGAAATGACTTTACCTTTTTCATCTATGCGCATGGCCTTACAATCCTGACCACCCATATCCAAAACGGTGCGGACAGTGGATCCATAGATAAATCCGGCACCGCGGGCATGGCAGGCGATCTCGGTAATCGCATGATCGGCAAAGGGAATGTTAACCCGGCCATAACCGGTACCGACGGTAAAATGGATATCATCCAAAGTCAGACCCGTATCCTCCATTGCCCAGTCAATCGCCTTTAAGGCACTGCCGGGGCTGTCTGCAGCGGTGCGCATGCTGGCGTAGGCATAGAGCTCGCCGTCACACATGATTACAGCCTGGGAACTTACCGAACCCACATCAACCCCGGCGGTAATAACGGCAGCATCTTTCCAGTCAATCGCCGGATTTCGCCAATTGTATTCCTTCCAACGCCAGAGCTCCTTTTCCTCGGACATTTATCAGTTCACTCCCGCTTTTTCCGCAGCGATCAGGGCCGCGCCAAGGGCGCTGATATATTCATGGTATTCCTCATGGAGAAGCATTTTTACTTCCAACTCATTTTCCATGGCTTGGACAAAACCTTTGTTATAGGCTACGCCGCCGATCATAGCCACTTCCTTTTGCATGCCCACACGCCGCACCATGGCGGAAATACGGCCAGCCATCGCTGCATGGATGGATTTAGCGATATCTGCTTTGGAAATACGCGCATGAATAAGCGAAACAACTTCCGATTCGGCAAAAACAGCACACTGGGCGTTCATGGGGACGGTTTTTTCCCCCTGCAAGGAAAGGGTGCCCATCTCTTCCAGAGTGACCCCCAGCGCACGGCTCATCCCTTCCACAAAGGAGCCAGTGCCAGCAGCACATTTTTCATTTATTACAAAGTCAACAACTTTGCCCGTCTCGTCAATCTTGACGGCCCGGCCTTCTTCCGCACCAACATCAATAACGGTGCGAGCCTGGGGAAAGAGCTGGATCGCCCCGCGAGCTGCTGCGCTCACTTCAGTAACTGTACCACTGGCAAAGCTTACCGCAGCCTGGCCGGCCCCGGTAGCAATGACACAGACCAGCTCTGCCTCAGTCAGGCCGGCTATCTTAAGGGCCGCCAGCAAGGCCTCCCGCGCGGCTTGTTCCTGGTCAAAACCGCTTGGCACCAAGGCACGGGAAATGATTACTCCGTCTTTTAAGATCAGGGCTTTAGTATTTTTATTGCCTGCGTCTATACCGGCGGTGATTATGCCATTACACCTCCTGATTTCATTGGCATTTAATGTTTTGCTTATAATTTACCTCACCACCCTTGCCCTGGATATCACTTAAAGGCATGACTCTTTGGGCATCCAAGGGTGAAATAAGGATTAATCCCAAAGCGCTAATCATCGGGGAATTATTGGCGCTGGTCTATCACCCGTACAGCCTTTCCCTCAAAACGGGGAAGGCTGCCTACCGCTTTTATCTCCACGCTGCACTTAATCTCCAGGTAATCGTGCAGTTCTTTTTCCAGGCGGGAGATAAAATCTTCGTCCACACTGCTTCCGGGAAGAGGTTCAATTTCCACCTTGATCGAATGCAATCCCCTTTTGTCCGATACCACAAGCTGCCAGTTTTCGCTCAGCTCCAGATGTTTTAAAAGGACATACTCCACCTGGCTGGGAAAGACATTTGTCCCGCTTACCAGGATCATATCGTCTACCCGTCCCAGAAAAGCGGTAATGCGCGGATGGGTGCGACCGCATGGGCAGGTTGCAAAACTGACGGTTACCCGGTCGCCCGTACGGTAACGCAATATGGGCATGGCTTCGAAGCTGAGGTTGCTCAGGACCAGTTCACCCGGCTCATCCGGTTTTACATAATCCAGCGTTAGCGGATCAATCACCTCAACCAGATAATGGTCAGCCCAGATATGCTGGCCAGATTCATATTCACAATCCATACTCATCGGACCACACATCTCCGTTAATCCGTAACAAACGCGCATCCCCCCGCCATGGGCTCTATACCCAAGGCGCTCATTAATTCTCTTGCGCAGACCATCGGAGCAAGGTTCACCGCCATGGAACCCCAGCCTCAGCCTTAAATCCTTAACCGGATCAATGCCCTTTTCTATAGCTATCTCCGCAATATAGGCGGCATAAGAAGGAGTACCGGTAAATACAGTGGTCTCCCATTCCTGCATCAGACGCAACTGCCTCTCCGTACCCCCCGATCCGGTAGGAATCACTTTGGCTCCCACTCTCTCCAAACCGTAATGAAAGCCAAATCCGCCCGTAAAAAGTCCATACCCGTGTGCCTGCTGAACGACGTCATCCCTTTTCATGCCACCCGCCACAAAATTTCTGGCCATGCAACGGGTCCATATTTCAATATCATTTTTGCTATAGGCAAGAATTGTGGGCACGCCGGTAGTCCCGGAGGTCATGTGTATACGCACAACATCATCCCAATTACCGGAGATTAGTCCTTTTGGATAGTTGTCCCGCAGATCCCGTTTAAATGTAAAGGGGACTTTTTTTATCCCATCCCTGTCTTTTAGATCATCCGGTGAAAAACCGGCCTCCGCAAAACGCCTGCGGTAGAATTCATTTTGATATATATGATGAACTTGCTTTTTAAATTTTTCCAGCTGCAACTCCACTAACTGCTCCTGCGGCATTGTCTCCCATTGTTCCTCCAGATAAGCCATCAGCAACAACCCCTTTGTCATTATTTAAAGGCAACCCTGCACCCATTTTGCAGGCAGAACAGTTACATTCCAAAAAAAAACAACCCCGCTTTTCAGTTGAGCATACTATTGGCGGGGTTTTCCATTTTTTATAAAGTTAATCACACCTGCTCATATTGACATAATATAGTTGAAAGTGGTTATCTCCTCGGGCCAAAGAACAGGTCGGGCAGGAAAGTGGCAATCTGCGGAAATATCGTGAGTATGGCAATACAGACAAAGATCGCCAGGAGGAACGGCCAAATTCCTTTAAAAATGGTCATCACCGGCGTTTCCCGATCCACGCCCGCCACCACGTAAACGTTTGCACCCACCGGTGGTGTAAGCACGCCCATCCCCAAGGCCAGCACAACAATCACGCCGAACCAGATGGGATCAAAACCAAGCTCCATCATCACAGGATAAAATATGGGCACCGTAAGCAGGATCAGCGCCAGCGCATCGATAAAACAACCAAGAATTAAATAGATTATCAAAACAACTACCAGGATGGCGACCGGCGGAAGAGGCAGCTCCACCGCCCAGGCGGCAAGCCCCCCGGGGAGACCCGTTACCGCCAGGAAACGGCCGTAGATCGCCGCCGCCGCCACCAGGAACATAATCATGGCGGAGATACGCACCGCATCGTTAAGGGAGTTGACAAAACCACGCCAGCTAAGCTGCCGTCTTACCAGGGCCACCAGCAGCGTGGCAAAAGCACCCATGGCGCCTGACTCGGTGGGGGTGAAAATTCCAAAAAAAAGTCCGCCCATCACCGCGGCAAAGATGATGATAACCTCCACCCCTCCGCCTAATATGGCAATTATTTTATCTTTCCAGGCTACTGCAGGCCCCGCGGGCGCCAGCGCCGGGTTGCGCATTGCCAGCAAATAAGTCACAAGCATAAAAAGGACCATCAGGAGAAGGCCGGGCAAAATACCGGCGGCAAAGAGCCTGTTGATCGATTCCCCAGTGGCGATGCCGTAAAGAATAAAAATAATGCTGGGCGGAATCATTACCCCCAGGATGGCGGCAGCAGCGATGGTTGCCGTGGCAAGAGAGCGGTCGTAATTATATCGTTTCATCTCCGGCAGCGCAACAGCACTCATCGTCGCCGCGGTAGCCGTCGTTGAGCCGCAGATCGCACCAAAAGCGGCACACGCCCCAATTGAGGCCAGGGCGAGACCTGCCTTCATGCTGCCCATCACCTTATAGGTGGCATCGTAGATCTTGGAACTTAATCCCGAGTAGTATGCGATATAACCCATCCAGACAAAAAGGGGAATGACAATCAGCGAATAGGAAGAAAAGGTGAAGAAAATTGTCTGGCTGGAAAGGGAGAACATGGCTGCGGGGGAGGTCATATAGGCAAAACCGGCCATTCCCACCACCAGCATCACATAGGCTACGGGCATGCGTAAAAATAAAAAAATAAAAACAAAGACTATGGAAATAAGCCCGACATTTATGGGAGTCATTCTGTTTCACCTCCCTTGACTGCCAATATCGCTGCTTTGATCAAATCCCTGAAAACCACCAGCGCCAGCATCACAAAACTAATGGCAACCAGATATATGGTCGGATGTATGGGGATTAACAAATCGGCGGTGACGGCACCGCGGGCCATCATTCTTCCGGCAAAAACAAAGGTTTCCCTGGCCAGCAAATAAATAAAAAAGAGGGCAACGACATTTGTAAATATATCCACAATTGCCTGGACACGCAGTGAATAACGGTCCACAAAAAACCCCACCATGATATGACCTTTCATTGCCGCGGTGTAGGCGACTCCCGCAGCAAGCAGCACGGCTCCAGCCATTTCCGTAAGTTCCACCGTACCGGGGACCGGATACCAGGGGATGCGGGAGAGCACATTTGCCACAATAATAAACATTGCAAAAAAAAGGGCTGCCTGTCCGATCTGGGCAGTGCGCCAGGTCAGGGTGCGAATAAGCCGATCAAATACATTCATATAATCCATGCCTCCCTACCATCTACATCGTAATAGCCGCTATCTGCAAGCGAATCATCCCATCCCGGGATAGAACAACCCCGGGATGGGAAGATTCCTTTATGCAAAAATTACGCAAAGACGCCATGCTGACCGTCCGGCAGATTACCTGCCGTAGCCGCCGTGCTCCTGGGAAAATCTGGCATCCAGAGAACGTACCAGCTCAAAGATCTCGGTCCCCGGCAGATTGGCAGCGTTGGTCTTCTCGATCCATCCATCGGTAATCGGCCTTAGAAGCTCTGTCCATCTGGCAAGCTCGGCGGCAGGAAGTTCAATAACCTCATGGCCGAACTCCGTGACCGCGAACTCCTGCCCGGCCAAGGTGTAATCCGTTCTCAGCTTACCGTACTTGAGCACAAACTCCTCGTTGACCTCGTCGAATATCTTCTGCACCTCAGGCGGGAAGGCGTTCCAGGTATCCAGGTTCATTGCTTTCACGAAAACAATATTATATATAAAGGGTGTTTTAGTAATATATCCTGTCACCTCGGCCAGCCTGAAGCCTTGTAAGGTGTCCGTGGGAGCAAGGATGCCGTCCGCAATCCCCGTGTCAAGGGCAATATATGCTTCAGGCATGGGCATGCTTATGGGTGTAGCGCCAAGCGCGGTGACGGAAGGCACTGTCCCACCCACGGCCCGGATCTCCATACCGGCCAGGTCCTCAAGGGTCCGCACCGGTGCAGTGGTCATAAAATCCCCGGGGCCGGTGGCCCAGAAAAACATGATCTTGACATCTTCATATTCTGCTTGCATCGCTTGGGACTGCTTCCAGGCCTCGTGTACGGTTAAAGATGCGACCAGGGCATTATCGTTCTTAAAGGCTGGCAGCTCGAAGACCTCTGTTAAGGGGTGCGTACCCGGCGTATAAGCCGGGGCTGTTGTCACTATATCCGCGGCGCCGGCTGCCACTCCTTCCAACAATTCTCTAGGCCCGAGGAGCACGCCTCCGGGATGCATGGCAAAGTTGATCGTATGGTTTGTCTCCGCGGCGACACGATCTGATATGGTCTTGGCCCAGACCTCATGGCCTTCTATAAACTGAAAGTCTGTTGCGGGCCAGAACGTGGCAAAATCAAGCGTCCATTCCTGTCCCGGTTCTGCCGGTTCAGGAGCCGGTGCTGGTGCCGGCACAACCGGATCCGGCGCCGGAGCAGGCGCACATCCGGCAAAAACAGGCAATAAAACCAAAAGCAACACCATCAAGCCAATAATAGTTTTCACTTTCACGGTTCTTTTGACCCTCCTTTAATATTTTGTATAAAACCCTTACCACTAAGCCATCAATCCCATTTGTTCGATCACCCCCTCACCGACCACCCCCCGCCGCTATTATTCTCCCAACAAATACAGATTTTATAAATATGGGCGAACAATAACTACATCTGCTTTATTGCAAATATTAACACTAGTATTACCATAGCCGCTTGCAAAAAGCAATATGTTTTTAGTATTTTTTATAATTCATACTTCGCTCCAGGTCCCATATCGCTCCCGCAAAATGCGGTGCAAAATCTTACCCGTAGCCGTCCGGGGCATCTCTTCATCGCCGATAAAATCGACAGACTTGGGCCGCTTAAAAC
>Ga0136715_1000215_pt1 | contig 12258 bp, 11 predicted proteins | sample SedPBSmetaG_FD_104916 | JGI IMG/M metagenome (GOLD analysis project Ga0136715, IMG submission 104916) | Freshwater sediment bacterial and archeal communities from Indian Creek, Illinois, USA to study Microbial Dark Matter (Phase II) -... | ecosystem: Environmental > Aquatic > Freshwater > Creek...
GACTAAGATAGCTCCAGTATCTAAGTTCTAGCGGAGGTGGAATTGTATTTTTTACTTCTTCCGGAACTTCTTTGCTTTTCAGTAAGCGATCGTATAACCACATTGTTCTATGAATTTTTCGAGCATCTTGTTCTAATAATTTTAAAGCTATTTTTTTTAACTTATTTTGACCGCGAAATTCATCAATAACATCTTTGAACATATTTGCAATAAAACCAAGTACAACACCAAGAGCTACACCTAAAATTACATTTAAAGTTTCTTCGTCAGAAATGTTTACAGTTTTTAATAATAAATAACCCACAACAACTAAGAGTAGTAATGGAATCGAAATATCTTTAATTAGTTCCCCAAAATTATTAAAAAATCTTTTTATTATGTTCTTACCTATTTTATTTGGAAGATTAATTATAAGTTCTTTATAATTCATAAAACTCCTTATTTAACTTTTTATCTTTTTCACTCACCCCATATTCTTCATCATCAATCTCGCTGTAATTGACATAGAGATGGTTTTTGTCTAAACACTCAAGTAAAAATTTTTTTTGGTTATCAATGGATAAATCCGCAAAATCTTCTGCATTTTCATCAACCGTTTTTATATCAACTTTATAACTCAAAAATGCTTTTTCTTTCATTGTCTCCCACAATTTCTGCAATTCCTTTCCGGTTTTAGATTTCTTTATTTCTTCAACAAAATTTTCATTCCAGTTCATCAGTTCTAAATAGACAAAATCGCCTCCGCCCTTCCAGTCGACTGATTTCGAAATACCATCAGGATCATTATCTCCGATAACATCTTTTAGCCTTACAACAGCACTATCTTTTCCATAATCTAATTGTTCGATCCCTATATATTGTCTTTTCATTTTATGAGCGACCACAGCTGTAGTACCTGAACCAAGACAAAAGTCCATAATTAAATCTCCCTCATTAGAAGAAGCTAATAATATGCGTTGTATTAAATGTTCAGGTTTTCTAGTATTAAATTCCATTTTATAATCTTTAGCGCCTAGAAAACCAGAAAAATTTTTTATATCTGTCCAAACATCTTTAAAAGGTTTTTTTGATATATCTCCTGAAGGTTGCTTTACATCAAAAGTAAGTTTATTAAAAACAACTCTTTCTTTATTTTTAGTATAATAAAAAATTTGAGAATGAGAATAAATCCAATTATTAGACAACCACTTATTACCTGCAACATAAGGAATAGATGTATCCCAAATAATTTCGCTTCGGAAATTATTTCTTCCAAATATTTCATCCATTATAATTTTTAAATAATGAGCCTCTTTTACATCCATTTGAACATAAATACTTCCATCTTCTCTTAACAAATCCTTTGCAATTTCAAGACGATTTTTCATAAAAGTAAGCCAAGTAGAATGATTAAAAGCGTCATTATATTTAAAACTGTCATTTTCAGTATTATACGGTGGATCAATGTAAATAAGTTTTACTCTTCCGGCGAAGCGTTTTTTGAGAGAGTGAAGGGCTAGAAGGTTGTTGCCCTTGATAATTAGACTGTCTTTGATTTCGCCTTTTTCATCGGTTTTGAATTTATCCAATTTATGCTCACCCTTTTTATCAATTCTTTTTGCGTTAGAAAAAACTTTTGGGTCTAAAAGTCGGCTTATTTCGTCCGGCGCAAGTGTTTCATTCCAGAAAGTCTCGTCTCGTTTTTGGTCTTCTTTTGTCATCCCGCCTTCAAGCACACAATCCTTATACGGCCAAGAAAGCATAACTTCTTTCTTCTCTTTTATAAACTCATCATCTTCGGTCAGACCAATCTTATTTTTGAAAGCAGTATAACTGTCCGGCAAAAACTGCTTATTGGAAACAAACTTAATAAATTTATCCTTATCAAAAATCGTGACCTTGCCAACCTCCGTAAAAAATATCTCTTTCATTTGCTTGTCTGCCAAGAGAAGTTCAATTAAATCCTTATCCAGCTTTATTATTAGTTCAATAATTTTATTCTTTAAAAGTTCGCCTTCACTAATCAAACGCTCATCTTTTTGAAGTAAAATTTTTAAATTATCCAATAAATTTTTCATATTTTTTATCTTTAAAAATTATATTTTCATTATAGCACAGTTTTTGGTTTTTTTACTTTTCGTATTGCCTTAGAAAGTCAATGATTTTTTGGGCTTGGGTTTTGGATATGTTGATATGGGTTGGGAGGTTGAGAGTTTTTTGGGCTAATTTTTCCGCTTTAGGACAAGTACCAATTTTATATTTTATTTTATCTAATTTTGTATCATCTGGCGCAATTGGATTAGTATACCAATCCCCTATTAAAATATTTTTTCGCCAAGCGTTTTTTATAATTTTATGAGCTTCAGGATGTTTTATTGTAAAGCGAAGATAAACTTGCTCTGTTTCTAAGGGTAATTCAAAAGAACTATTTTTGAGTTTTTCGCGATAAAATTGGGCCATTTCTTGGCGGTGATTATTAAATTTTTCTATTTTTTTAAATTGATTTAGGGCTAAATATGCTAAGGCAAAAGGTATTTGCTTGGGAAAATAATTTGGTTTTTGACCTTTTTTTTCTTTCCAATGAACTGCTTTAGATAAAATATATAATTGTTGAAATAAGACCAATAAATATTTTCCTAAGACACTATAAGTTGGTAAAATTAACCAACTCATTAAGACCGGATGTAAAAGTTGTTGTAATATCCAATAAAAAGATGGTTGACCAATTTTTTCTTGAAAGTTATGAATTTTGGTGGCTAATTTTTCATCATTAGTAACAGCCATTCCACCATAAACAGAAGAAATTATTTTATCACGAGAAAAACTAAAAAAAGCCACTTTACCAAAAATGCCTACCTTCTTACCTTTATAATTTGCTCCTAAGGAATGAGCACAATCTTCAATTAAAATTAAATTGTGTTCTTGGCAAATTTTTAAAATTTCATCCATATCAGCTGACAAACCAAAAGTATGTTTAACCATTATTGCCCGGGAATTAGGAGTAATTTTCTTTTTTAGATCTTCAACATCAATATTAAAAGTTTTTTCATCACAATCCACATAAATTGGAGTTAAACCAGACCAAATTATTGGATTAACTGCTGCGTTACAAGTAAATGCCTGAACTAAAACTTCGCTTTTTTCTTCTAATTCCAATGAATGTAAAATTGCCAAAAGAGATGATCGTCCGCTATTAAAAGCAAAAGCATATTTAACGTCAAGATATTTTTTAAATTGATCTTCTAACTTTTTAATTGTTTCTCCTTTCTTCCATTTCCATGGTTGAAAGAGTAATTTAAAAGTCAAATAAATATCGTCTTTTTCTGTGTTAGGAGAAAGAGAAATTGAAATTAATTTATTTTTCATGACGTAATTACTTTTATTCTATCATTTTTCTTGCTAAAATAACAATAATTTATATTTATTTAAAAACTATGTTAATCGATGATATAACAATTAAAATTTTCGGTGGAGATGGTGGTAAAGGAATTGTAGCTTTTAATAAAAATGTTATGACTTTAGGTCCTACTGGAGGAAATGGTGGTAAAGGTGGAAACGTATGTGTAAAAGGAGTTTCTGACTTAGACGCTTTAAATCAATTTAGATTTAAAAAAGAAATTAAAGCTGAAAATGGCCAAGATGGACGTTCACAATTTAGAGATGGTCATAACGGAAAAGATGTAATTATAAACTTACCCATCGGAACTGTTATTCATAATTTAACTAAAAAAAGAAAACAAGAAATTCTTTTTTTAAACGAGATAATAGTTATTGCTAAAGGTGGTCAGGGAGGTAAAGGAAATTTTCTTTTTCGCTCTTCAAAAAATACCAGTCCGATGCAATTTGAAGAAGGAACAAAAGGTGAAAAATTTGAAGCTCGTTTAGAGTTAAAATTTATCGCTGATATTGGCCTTATTGGATTACCAAATAGTGGAAAAACCAGTCTTTTAAATAAATTAACAAATGCAAAAGGTAAAGTTGCTAATTACAAATTTACTACACTAGAACCAAGTTTGGGAGTTTATTATGAATTAATTTTAGCTGATATTCCTGGAATCATTGAAGGAGCAGCTGAAGGTAAAGGTTTAGGAATAAAATTTTTACGTCATATTGAAAGAACAAAAACTCTTTTTCATTTAATATCCAGTGAATCTGAATCTGTAATTGATGATTATTTTGTTATTCGTAATGAACTCAAAAAACATAATTCACTTTTATTAGAAAAAAAGGAATATGTTTTTTTATCTAAAAGCGATTTAGTAAACAAAAAAGAGATTAAAAATAAAATTAATCTCTTAAAAGAAAAAAAGATAACTGCTATCCCCTTTTCTATCTACGATGAAAATAGTTTAAAAACCATTAAAAATATTTTAAATAAAATACAAGAACAAAAATAAATAAAAAAATATTTAAGAAAACTTTTCTTATAAATAGGTTAAAATTTTTTCAACTAATAAGTTTGGATTTTCTCTATGAGGGTTATGATAAATATCAGGAAGAATTTCTAATTTTGCATCTCTAATTTGTTCTTTAAAATAATAAGCATCTTTAAGAGGAGTTATTTTATCTTTTTTACCCCAAATAATTATTGTTGGAACAGTAATTTTAGAAAAATCTTTTGAAATATCTTCATTAATAATATTTAAATAAATGTTTCTCATTACGTTCCCTTGAGTATAGGGATAATCGCTTTTAACAATAAATCTATAAAAGACCTTACGGAAAAAATTAAAAAAGGGTAAAAAACTTAGCTTTTTAGCAAAATGAGCTGTTTTTTTTATGAGATTTTTCTTTCTGCTTTTCCTTCTAATGCCAGCAGTATCAATTAAAAATAATTTTTTAATTTTTTCTGGATTTTTAATAACAAATTTTGTAGCAATACTACCGCCAAAAGAATGACCGAATAAAAAAAACGGCTCAGTAAATTGAGCATATTTTTCTACCCAACTTACATAGTCATCAAGAGACCAAGGATGTGGCGGTGGAGGGTTATTGCCAAATCCGGGTAAATCTGGAATAAAAACTTTATATTCTTTTTTTTCTAAAAGTTCTTTAACCTGTTCCCAATTTTTTGCGCAAGATCCCCAGCCATGAAGAATTAAAATTTTTTCCATTTATTTAGCTAATTTTTGAAAAGCCAGTGTATTTTTGCAAGATCTCTGGAACTATAATGCTACCATCTTTTTGTTGATAATTCTCAATAATTGAAATTAAAATACGGGGGATAGCAAAAGCAGTTCCATTTAACATATGAACAAATTCTATTTGACCATCTTTATTTTTATAACGAATATTTAATCGTCTGGCTTGAAAATCAGTGCAATTTGAAGTGGAGTGGGTTTCGCGATATTGATTTTGACCTGGCATCCAGGTTTCAATATCAATAGTACTAGCTGATGGTAATCCTGAATCTCCACCACATAACTGAACCACTCTATAAGGTAATTTTAAGGCCTGCATTAACTCCTCTTCTATTTTTAATAAAAGTTGATGTTCTTTTTTTGAGTCCTCGGGTTTACAAAAAATAAACATTTCTATTTTATCAAATTGATGAACCCTAAGAATACCCTTAGTATCTTTTCCATGCGCGCCAGCCTCACGACGAAAACAAGTAGAATAACCAACATATCTTTTGGGTAATTCATTTTCTTGAAAAATTTCATCTGTATGCATTACTCCTATTGACTGCTCAGAGGTACCAACTAAATATAAATCATCTTTTGACAAATAGTAAGCCTCTTCTTTACTGGTTTGTTCTAAATAACCCATCCCTTTTGCCATTTCTGACTTTAACATAACTGGAGGAATAATTGGTTCAAATTTTTCTTTTTTTAAAAGATCAAAAGCCAAATTTACTAAGGCAAACTGTAATAAGACCGCTTCGTTTTTTAGATAACCAAACCGACTGCCAGCCACTTTAGCTGCTCTTTTTACATCTATTAAATTTAATTTTTCAGCTATTTCTAAATAATCTTTTGGCTGAAAATCAAACTTTGGTTTTGCATTAACTTCGCGCAAAATAACATTATCTTTTTCACTTTTTCCAATAGGTACTTCATCTAAGGATAAATTTGGAATTTGAAACATTATTTCTTCAAAGTCCTTTTCTACTTTTTCTAATTCTGGTTCTATTTTTTGAATTTTCTCTTTGATTTCTCGCGCTTCTTCAATATTATCTTGATTTAATTTATTTTTTTTTGCTTGAAGAGATTCAATTTCTTGAATAAATCCCCTTCTTTGTTCATCAATTTTCAAAAGTTGATCAATATCAATATTAAATCCCCTATTTTCAATTCCCCTTTTTACTTTTTCCGAATTTTCTCGGATAAACTTTATATCTAACATAATTTTATTCTACTATAATTTCTATGTTTTTAATAATAATTTCTTGAACTGGACGATCATTTAAATCTGTTTCAACTTGACTAATAGTGTCAACCTTTTCCATTCCTTCAACAACCCTACCAAAAACACTATGTCTCTCATCAAGAAAATTATTATCAACAAGATTAATAAAAAATTGACTTCCGCCAGTGTTTAGCCCTGCATTCGCCATTGAAATTGTGCCTCGTTTATTTTTGTTATAACCTTCAAGTTCACAAGGTATGGCATAACCAGGACCACCAATTCCTTTGCCTAATGGACAGCCTGCCTGAATCATAAAGTCATTAATAATCCGATGAAATATTATTCCATCGTAAAAATTTTGCCTGATTAAAGATACAAAATTTTCAACTGTAATTGGTCTATGTTCATCAAAAAGCCCAATTTTAATATTGCCCTTATTGGTTTCTAAAAGAACAATAGTGGTAATTAAGGGCTCTGTTATTTGTGGCATTATTTGTGGCATTATTTGTGGCGTTATTTCTGTTTTTTCTTCTGGTTTTGGCTGAGCAAATTGAAGCCAAACAAAAATTCCTACTCCCACTAAAAGAGTAATAACGATAATTGAAATTAAAATTTTCTTGTTCATATTTTTTGTGTTTGCTTTGGTCATAGAGGACGGACCGAGTCTCTATTAGATAGAGGCCCGTCCTCTATCTAATTGATAGGGGCCATTCCTCTATCTAATAAACTCTTCATATCTCCAACTTTTTAATCTTTCTGTTGCCTAAATATATTGACAATACAACCAGCAAACTAGTAAAAATTTCTACTCTGCTATCATACCAATCGGTGTTTTTCCTATGACCACAGGGAATTCGTATATCAATTTCCCGTTACCTCGTCCTTCTCTTGGATAAAATCCAATCATTGCCGAAAATTCTGTCATTCCCTTTACTTGCTCTGCGGTAAATGATAGTTCAGCCTCAAAATCAGTCCACCCCCCTCCTGTTATCCAATCATCTGTTTTGGCCCGAGCAATCGCCTCATCTAAAGGCAGGGGCATTATATAAGTACCCCTATGTTCGTCCCAAACAAGTCCGGCCGGTCTTAATGTGACGAAAAATTCACCCTCACTGAAAATACGCCTGGCTTAACCTGTAACCCTTATTGGCGTTGCCTCCCCTTTTATTATTGGAGGACCAGTTCTCGATGGTACTAACATAACGCCACCAACACCTTCTAACAGTTGAGGAGTATTTACAGTAATCAAGGATTCACCCATGATAACAAAGTAATCCTCGCTCCGGCCAGCCAGCTCTTTACTACCTGGGGAATAGATTTCCATCCTGTACTTGCCGTCAAGCCGCTCCGAATTTACCGTCCAATTATAGATGCCCTCGGCAGCGGCAGGAACATTTTTGTCGATGATTCTCGTATATACTACTCCCTCGGGCGTTGTTACTTGCAAGGCAATAATAAGGGGCTCCTTACCGAGATAATTTTCCCAGCGTATCTCATAAGTGCTACCGATTTCTAATGTTTCTCCTCCTCTTGGAAATAAGACTCGGATCCTTTCTTCTTCTTTAATCATATCCGCTCCTGTGCCAAGCGGAACCTCTGGTTGAATTTCAAATTGTAGGTATAAATGCATCGCTCCTACTCCCATTAAAAGAACAATAACGATAATTGAAATTAAAATTTTTTTGTTCATATTTTTTGTGTTTGTTTTGGTCCTAGAGGACGGGCCTCTATCTAACTATCTAATAATTCTTCCTTGTTTTTCGTCTCTTTTTTAATAATGCGCCAATGATAAAGATATAAAGGCAAACCAATTAAAATCATGGCTAAATTTGTAGAGGCCTCTCGGTGCCTACGAGCAGTAACCGGGTCAATTTCTATTCTTCTTTCTTCCCAATTTCTATGATCAACTAACCAATGCTCAATTTCAGTTTTTTGTTCTTCTGTAAGACATATTTTTTCTTCTTGTTCTGTTTTTTCTTTTATATCTTCTATTGGTATTCCCCAACGCATCGGTGGTTGGAGATGCATTATTTTTTCTTGTTCATCAGGTATGGTAAAAACAAAAGCTCTTAATCCCATATTAATAAAACTAACTCCGCCATAAATTAAAAGACCCAAGCCAATCAAGGCAAAAAGATAAAGATAAATTGTCCGAATTAATGGATAATGTTTTTTTGACATAATTTTTTAATTTGATTTTTAATTTTCGACCTTTGTTTCTGGATAAACTTGATGTCTAACATAAATATTTCTTTTAAATACAAAGTTCAGAAGAAAAGTATTGATGTCCACGCCCTGGCCAACATTTTTGTGTTTGAGTAGTTTCGTCAACAACCCATTGTCCTTCTTGATAAGTTATTATAGAAGTAATTTTACTAGCTCTAACTGAGTCATCTTTTAAACCATCGTAGATTATAGTAATAAGCCATTGCTTTTCTTTTTCTTCTTCTAAAATATTAACAATACAAGAAGTATAGCTATAAGGATCTCCTTCTGCTAAACATTCTCTATCTAATAGAGATAACACCATACTTTGAGTTAAATAAGGTCCTGGTTTTTCTTTTTTTTCTTCCAATATATTAATCTCTTCTTTAGGCACATTAAAATATTGCCAAGAAAAAATTCCTACCCCTATTAAAAGAATAATAAGAATAATTGGAATTAAAATTTTTTTGTTCATATTTTTTATATTTTATTATTTTTATTTGCTCAGAAGAAGTCAGACTTCCCATTTTTCAACTTTTATTTTGTTTTTGGTCGCACGCTCAATGAACGCTTCGCATTCATCTGCAATGCTTCGCCTAGAAAGAACTTCGTTCTTTCTTCGCTCGCATAGTAGGAAATAAAATTATTTCTCTTAAAGCATGAGAATTAGTTAATATGGTTATAAAGCGGTCAACTCCCATACCAAAACCAGCTGCGGGTGGCATTCCATATTCTAAGGCCTCTATAAAGTCCTGGTCCATTCTTTGTGCCTCTTCAAGTCCCTCTATAAAAAACTCTTCCTGCTCTTTAAATCTCTTTTTTTGTTCAATTGGATCATTAAGTTCAGAGAAAGCATTAGTTAATTCAAAACCAGCAACTATTAATTGAAAACTAGCTAATTTACTAGGATCATTTTCAAGTTGCTTAGCTAAAGGTTGAAAACCAATTGGATGATGAATCACAAAAGTTGGTTGCCAAATTTTTGGTCGACAATATTTTTTATAAATTTCATCAGCCACATCTGTTTTGCCCGCTCCTTTTGGAATTTCAACCCCTAATTTTTTAGCCTCTTTTTTTAGAGTTTCTAAATTAATTTCTTCAAAATTAATTTTGGTATATTTTTTAAGTAGTTGATTAAACTCAATTCTTGGCCAAGGAGTTTTAAAATTAATTTCTTTACCCTCATATTCAATAGCTAATTTTCCAAAAACTTTTTTTACTACAGTACTTAAAAGTTTTTCAGTAAGTTTCATCGCATCTTTATAGTCAGCATAAGCCCAATAAAATTCAAAATGAGTATAATCAGGATTATGAGAGCGATCCATACCTTCATTCCTAAAACATTTTCCTAATTCATAAACTTTTTCAAGTCCACCAATTAATAATCTTTTAAGATAAAGTTCTGGAGAAATTCTAAGATATAAATCCATTTTTAAAGCATTTAAATGAGTTTTAAAAGGTTTAGCTCTAGCACCACCATAAATTGGCTGTAAAATTGGGGTTTCAACTTCCATAAAACCTTCTTTTTCTAAAAAAGCTCTTATTTCTTTAATAATTTTAGAACGAATTTCAAATTTTTTTTTAATGTCTTTATTAAAAATTAAATCCAAATATCTTTTTCTAAACCTTTCTTCAACATCTTGTAAGCCATGCCACTTTTCTGGCAAAGGCAAAAGTGTTTTAGTTAATATTTTATAATCAGCTATTTCAATTGTTTTTTCTTCTTTTTTGGTTTTAAATAAAATTCCTCTTATTTGAATAAAATCACCAATATCAAAATTATCTAAAAAAAATTTATAACTTTTCTCTCCTACTCTATTTTTTTTAAGATAGGACTGAATTAGTCCAGTACCATCTTCAATATCAAAAAAAACTGAACCACCATGCTCTCTTTTTGCCATAATTCTACCAGTTAAAATAGTCTCTTTTTTAGAACGACTTAAAGAATTAAAATCTTTTAACACTTGGGTTATTGTATGAGTTCTTTTAGTTTTTTCTGGATAAGGCAAAAACCCAATATTTTTAATATTCTCTAATTTTTCAATTCTTGTTTTTTTTATTTCATTAATAGTAGTCATAAATATACTTTAATCTAAAAATAACTTTAAGTCAAAAAAATAATATATTCTTTATCTATCTAGTAAAATACCAATTTAAAATTTCTCTAGCCACTGGTAAAGTAGCAGCACGAACTCCTTCTATATTTTCAATCATAATTACTAAAACTATTTCTGGATCATTATAAGGAGCAAAAAGTGTTATCCAATGATGATAATGTCCTTCTATTGGTGTTTCAGCAGTTCCAGTTTTAGCTGCTACTTTTAATGGTAAATCATTTAACATTCTACCAGTTCCCGAAATAACTGTTTCTCGCATTCCTTGTTTAATAATTTCAAGCGTTTGTGGATTTATAAAATCTTGTCTTATTATTTTTGAAGTTATTTCTTCTTCTAAATTTTTAGATAAAATTTTCTTTACTACTTGTGGTTCTAAAATTTTTCCATTATTTGCAATAGCAGCTGTAGAAACAGCTAATTGAAGTGGAGTTGTTAAAACATTTCCTTGACCAATAGAAAATAAATAACTATCTCCAAGTCGCCAATTCATTCCTCTTACTTCTCTTTTCCAAGACGGAGAAGGTAATAATCCTATATCTTCTCCTGGAAGATCTATGCCAGTTTTTTGACCCCAACCAAACATTTCTAAATATTTTTTCATTCTATAAGGACCCAATTCTTTTTGATCTCGATAACCACCGCCAATAGCATAAAAAAATGTGTTGACTGATTCAGCGATTGCTTTTTTTACATTTGTCCAACCATGACCTTGACGTTGAGCATCTCTAAAAGTAAATACAATATTAGAATCATATTGATGAGGTATCTCAATTTTACCATCAGAAAAAATCTGAGTATTATTGGTAATTAATTTTTCTTCAATAGCAGCTGCTGCAATAAATGGTTTAATAGTTGAGCCTGGTACATATTGTCCACTAACTACTCGATTAAAAAGTGGATTTAAAGGACTATCTAAAATATAGTTAAGATCTTCTAAATTTCTTCCTTTTTGAAATAAATTATTATCAAAACTAGGATATGAAACTAAAGATAAAACTCCTCCTGTTTTAGGATCTAATGCTATAGCTACACCAGCTTGACTTCCAGTATTTTCAATAGATTTTTTAAGCTCTTGAGTAATTTTTTTCTGTAATTCTGAATCTAACCACAAAACTAAACTTTTTCCTGGTTTTGGTCTAGAAATAATTTCTTTTGAAATTATATTTCCGTGAACATCTCTTTTAATTTGTATTTCTCCTGAATTTTCTCGTAAAATATCTTCATAATATTTTTCAATTCCTTTTCGACCAACCCAATCAAACATATTATAACCTTCTTTTTCTTTTAATTCTTCAGTTGTTATTTTTGCAGTATAACCAATTAAATGACTAAACATTTCTCCATTTTCATAAAATCTAATTATATTTTTTTTAATTTCAAATCCTTGAAGGTTGTTAATTCTTGTTTCTAATAAAATCAATTTTTGATGAGAAAGATTTTCTAAAATTAAAACTTCAGACAAATTAGCTTTTTTAATTTTTTCTTCAATAATTTCAATATCTTTTTCTATAATTTCAGAAACTTCACTTATAATTTTAAATCTTTTATTTTTATTTTTTGGTAAATTTGTTATGTTTAAGACTAAATCAAAGCTTGGCTGATTAAAAAC
>Ga0136715_1000218_pt1 | contig 12152 bp, 10 predicted proteins | sample SedPBSmetaG_FD_104916 | JGI IMG/M metagenome (GOLD analysis project Ga0136715, IMG submission 104916) | Freshwater sediment bacterial and archeal communities from Indian Creek, Illinois, USA to study Microbial Dark Matter (Phase II) -... | ecosystem: Environmental > Aquatic > Freshwater > Creek...
CTCGCTGACGCCGTCAGCTTCACCTTGCTAATGCCCGCTGCCAGACCGCGTTTTAGCCCCGCGAGGTTGGCGACTAGCGCGCGATACTCGACGTCGGCTAGCCTGTGCATGCGTCTTGCGACCTCATCCGTATCGGCCATAGCGGGCACGGCTTTAAGGCTGACAAATGCACCAATCTCCACACACCGTGCGCCTGCAGCTGTAGCTTGCTCGATCAACTCCACTTTCTCGGCAACACTAAGTGACGTGCGCTCGTTTTGCAGTCCATCCCTTGGCCCCACTTCGCAGATGCGAATGGCTTTTGGCAGGCGCAAATTCATGGCAGCAACCTCCATATGGCTCGCAAATCCGCAATGGGAATTTGCCCCGGCGCTGAAGCCTCTAGCCCGCGCGCGAATGTAACATCAGACCCGAAGTGATGCCCAACCACACGCGAGGCCACGCCCCGTTCGCCCATAGACATGCTGATAATGGGGATGTCCACGTCTTTTGAGCGCGCCGCGAGGGTGGCGCTAAGGAGCGTTAGGACGTCAGCGTTGCACTGGGGAGTGACCGCGACTTTGGCAATGTCTGCCCCATGTACCTGTGCAGCACTCAACTTAAAATGTATGCCGACGGCGTCGGGAGTGGACGAGAAATCATGCCAAGAGAGAATGAGGTGCTTCCCTCGGTCACGGGACATCTGCCGCACCTCTGCTACTGCCTGCTCTCCGGAATCTAACTCGAAATCCACTAGGTCTGCGTACGGCGACTCTAGCGCAGCAGCTATGACTCCTAGCCGTGCACGCAAGTCATCCGGAGCGCGCCCCCCTTCCCGGGGGGACCGATAGGTGAAGATCAGCGGTGTTTGTCCGATGTCTGTCCGCAACGCGGAAAGTAGCGCCTCTATCGTATCCGGCACAACTCCCTTAAAGTAATCTGCGCGCCACTCAAGAAGGTCTGGCGCATGCTGCGCAGAGGCCCGCGCTTCAGCAAGCAGCGCTTGGCCGTCCTCGGCCACCAGCGGAATACACACCAAGGGAACGTGTCCCCCAATCATGACATTCCTCACAACGACTGGTCGTTTGCAGGCTGGTTTCATTCCGATCCCTCCGTCACACATCATACCACTGCCGCACGAGCACGCATGCCACACAAGCGCCACTAGACAACTATACCTGTAGCCCAGTATGCCGGTATACCGTCACCTCTCATAAAAAACCAGTTCTGTAGTCCTGCAGGAACTGGGGGCCACAGGTCAAAGGTCAAGGGTCAAGGGTCAAGAGTCAAGGGTCAAGAGTCAAGAGTCAAGAGTCAAGAGTCAAGAGTCAAGAGTCAAGAGTCAAGAGTCAAGAGTCACTCCCTCCCCCAAACGACGCTGCTTCTGATCAATTCATGCAAAGCATAACCCGTAGCGCGATTATTGTCAATATTATCAGTATGGGTATTTTGCTGACGTGTTGCTGATAATTCGTGTACCATAAGTACAGGAGTGGCGCCCCATGTGTCGAAGAATCTTATTAAGGCCTGCTCTAGGGGGAATAGAAACTGAACTTACCCAAAAAGCCCAGAGAAAAACTGCGAAGTTGCCTAGCACTGCTTAAGGCCGACTTTTCCGGTTGCACGAGCGACACACAGTCCACAAACATTAGGCTTAACAACTACCACGGCGTGATGAATGTCCTAGCGGCAAACCTCGTCGCTCCCTTTATTGGCATTTTCGCAGTGCGCTTAGGAGCCAGCAATTACCAAATTGGACTTCTTTCCTCAGCACCGGCGCTCGTAGGGCTACTCGCCATGATTCCCGGCGCTAAATATGTCGACAGCCGCAGTGAGAAGAAGAGAATTACTTCGTTGTTCATGTGGGGGCATCGCACATTCTACCTGCTCCTCGCTCTCATCCCCTTGTTCGCGGAGGGTAGCCGTGCATCCCTCTTAGTACTTCTCATTGCGCTCATGAACTTCCCGGGGGCGATTAGCAACGTGGCTTGGCAGGGGTTTATCGCTACCGTCGTGCCTAGCGAGCGGCGCGCCGCAGCATTTGCCGACCGCAATCGGCTGATGAACATCGTGGGGACTTTTGCCGTCCTGCTCGCGGGCCGCGCCCTAGATGTCATACCGTACCCTTTGGGCTACCGGATTATGTTCACGTTAGCGTTTGTCTTAGCGATTGGAGAAATATGGGTTTTTACCCGATTCAGCGAGCTGCAATCAAGTGGGGCCGAGGAACGAACGCAGGATATGCCGTGGCAACGCTTTATTAGGGCCCTGCCACGCTCGATTGCAGCCGACATTAAAGGGATGAGTCATCAGACACGCTTCCTGCGCTTCACGGGGACGTCGCTCTTTTTCCATTTCGCTTGGCAAATTGCTTGGCCCTTATTCACGCTTTACCAAACTAAGGAGCTTGGCGCAAACAATCTGTGGATTAGTATTCTTGCCTTAAGTAATACCGGCGGGTCGTTACTGGGCTACGGGTTTTGGGTTAAATACTCGCAAAAACATGGCTCGCTGAAAACACTTTTTGCATCTACGCTGGGCATTTTCATCGTGCCCTTAGTCTACGCGTACTCGCGCAGCCTCGTCGTCATTGCCTTCTTTAACATTCTTACCGGCGTGATTTTCTCCGGGGTGATGCTGTCGCTGTTTAACTCTCTGCTCGAAATGACCCCGGAGGAAAGCAAAACAACCTACATCGGCTATTACAACACTGCCATCACGGCGAGCGCGATAGCGGCCCCCCTGGCCGGAGTAGCGCTGCTTAACGTATTCGGCTATCGAGTTGCTTTCCTTTTGGCAGCAGCACTACGCCTCTTAGGCAGCCTCGCCTTTGGCGGCATGCACTATCTGGAGTGCAAACAGCAAAGAGAAGCGCCAACTCACCCGCCATCGGCTTAACCTGCCGGGGCGGCCAGCCCACCAAGGGGCAGGGTGATAGTAAAAGTCGCGCCTTCGCCAATTATTGAATCTACACGTATGCTTCCGCCGTGCGCCGTAACTACCTCCCAAGCAATGGCCAATCCGAGGCCACTGCCGCCGGTAGTACGCGCACGCGACTGGTCGACACGGTAGAAGCGCTCAAAAATCCTCTCTTGCGCCTCCCTGGGAATGCCGGGCCCGTCGTCGGAAATCGCAAGGTCGACGGCATCCGGCGTAGAGGTGAGCACAACATTCACCCTGTGACTCGCGAACTTAATGGCATTATCCACGATGTTAAGCACGGCCCTGTGCAAGGAGCTCTCGTCACCGAAGTAGAGGAGTTGCTCGGGGACGCTGGTAGTAATCCTAACTCCCCGTGTCTGGGCCAGCGCCATTAAGCTTACTCCCACGCGCCGTGTTAGTCCGGCTAGATCGTAAGGTTCCCGCACCAACGCTAGACGACTGTCTAAGCGCGCGAGTTGCAAAAGATCCGCGGCCAAAGTGCTGAGGCGATCGATTTCCTGGGCCAGATCAACGAGAAACTCCTGACGCGTCTCCGGACTCACACGCAGTTCGGCCACAAGCGGTTCAACTAATGCTTTCATCGCCGCAAGCGGCGCCCGCATTTCATGCGAGGCATCAGATATAAAGCGCATGCGCGCTTCCTCCAGTGCCTGCAGTCTACCACTCATGTGGTTAAAAGCCGCGCCGAGCTCATACAGCTCCTGGTCGCCCCGTTCTTTAACCTTGGTCGTGCGTTCGCCGTGGGACATACGCCTTGCCACTTGGGTAAGGGCTAAGAGGGGCGAAGTGATACTTCTAGCCAGAACAAGCCCCATGAGGGCGGCAATGGCGGCTACGGCAGCACTTCCTGCCACTAATTGACCCTGCAGAACAGCGAGCGAGGCATAAATGTCATCGAGGCTGCTGGAAATAAACACTGCTCCGGCTAATTCCCGCCCGACTAGGCCACTCTGGTCGCCCGGTAGCATCTCAACACGGAAAATTGGCACCAACACGTGAAGAACGACCTGACCTGTTCCGTAGTGGTGCTCGTACACTGCCGTCTTTCCCCCGAGGCTGCCCGTCCATACGGGATGCTCAAAAGCCTTCCCGTCGAGCTTGCCAAATGCGTCGGTGAGCACCTTGCCGGTCGTGTCAAGTATCATGACCCGTGCCTTCAATTGCTCGGCAAAGGTGCGGGTTAGGCGTCCTAAGTCAAGCGTATCATCGAGCAGGGCTTCGCGTGCGCTGTTAGCGATGATGCTCCCCTGTATGAGCAAGGCAGTGCGCCGCTCATTAAGGAAGTGCTCGCGCAGAAACTGATGGATGATCAGACCCGACCCGCCGACAGCCATGGCAATGACGAGGAGATAAGTTAGCGGCAACCGCAGTCGCAGGCTAATCCGCATGTCCGTCATCCCTGAGGTAATAGCCAGCGCCCCAGCGCGTTAACACGTACTTAGGGCGAGCTGGGTCGTCCTCAATCTTCTCGCGCAGGCGCTTAATGTGCACGTCGACATTGCGCACATCGCCGTAGTGGGTGTACCCCCATATTATTTGCAGTAAGTTTTCGCGCGTATAAGTGCGCCCGCGATTGGCAGCTAATGTAATGAGAATGTCGTACTCCTTGGCTGTGAGTTCTACCACTTTGCTTCTTACGATTACTTTGCGCTTAACCGTATCGACGCTTAGGTCGCCAATGTTGATGCAATGCTCCTCGCCAGCCGTGCCGCCCCACACCGCACGACGTAGTTGGGCTCTTATCCGCGCGAGGAGCTCATGTGTACTAAACGGCTTGGTAAGGTAGTCGTCGGCGCCTTTTTCCAAGCCTAGAATTTTGTCGATGTCCTCACTGCGAGCCGTTAGCATAATAATGGGGACGGTCGACTTCTTCCTAATGGCCTCGCATACAGTAAACCCGTCCAACCCAGGAAGCATGACATCAAGCACGATGAGGTCGGGCGCAAAACGATTGAAACACTCCAGCGCTTGAAAACCGTCGTAAGCTGTGTGCACTTCGTACCCCTCGTTCTCGAGACTTAGGGTGAGTCCTTTCAGGAAACTGACTTCGTCATCGACCAGCAGTAGCTTGTACAAAGCAAACCACCCCTCACAACCCCTTGTGAGCCAATTATACCGAGCAGCTGACCCCCGAGCAAGGAAAGCGCCGGAGAAGCGTTGGGGAAGCGTTGGGGACGGTTCTTTTTGCTTCCCATTCGGCGGGTCGGTCTGTCGCACGCCCCGAGTGCCTTTGAGCATCCCCCTTGGGATACTTTACGCTTGAGGCAGGGTTCCTTAACTAGGCGACGTACTTCTCTGGTATGCAAGGCAAAGGCGAGGTGAGGTGCATGGACGCTCGATCCCTAGAATTAGAAAGGCAACTGGTGGATAGGGCCCAACGCGACCCTGAGGCCTTTGGGTTGCTATACGAGCGGAATTTCGACGCCATTTTTAACTACGTGCTGCGCCGCACCGGTCACATCCAAATGGCACAAGACATTACTTCCGAAACCTTCTTTATCGCGCTTAAAGGATTAGCCAAGTTTAAGTGGCAGGGAGTCCCGTTCTCGGCGTGGCTGTATCGGATTGCCATCAATGAGATAGCCGGTCATTTCCGCCGTGTTCGCGTGCGGACGGTTTCTCTGGAAACTATGCAAGAGGAGGGGTTTGAGCCCCTCAGCGAAAGCGATGTGGAGCGCGAAGCATTAGCCTGCCAAGAGGAGCTAGAAAGGCACCTAGAATACCAGGCGGTCAGACAAGCCGTAAACGGCCTACCGGAGCACTACCAAGAGGTAGTGGCCTTGCGCTTTTTTGCCGGCAAGCAGATAGCGGATATTAGCGCAGTACTGGACAAACCGCAGGGCACCGTTAAATCCTTGTTGCATCGCGGCCTAGAAAGACTAAGGCACGCGCTGACGCAAGCAAAGAGCAATGCAACCTTTGGCGAGACGCCGACTTATGTAGAGAGAGGGAGGGGAGCAAATGGACAGTGAAGAGCGCGACGACAAAGCATTTCTGACGACGCTGGAAGCCGTGCCGCTGCCTAATGTTGATGCCCCACTCTTTAAGGCGCAGCTTAAAGCAAAACTACTCGCCGAAGCGGCAAGATCTGCCCACCCCGCCCCGTCTGTTAGGCCCGCCTGGTGGCGCTATGCGCTGGTAGCGGCAGCCCTGTTGGTAGTACTGGCCTGGCAGCTGATGCCTGCGCCCTTGCCCGCTTTGGCCTACATTGAAATAGAAGTTAACCCGTCCGTTCGCTTTACTATAGATAGCCGCGGGCAAGTCATTGGCCTTGAATCGTTAGACGACCAGGCCAGACTCGCCTTAAGCGAACTGAGAGTCCTGAGGCAACCGGCTCCGCAAGCGGTGGCGCAGGTAATGGAGCGCCTCCACCGCGCAGGACTGCTCAAGGCCACAAGTCAAGTTTGGCTGGTGGTATCCGCCATAGGCGAGGCAAGGGCTGAGGCAATTAGCGAGCTGCTGGCAATAACCCAGGCCGCCGTCTCCCAGCAATCACAGCATCTACTGGCGACGCCCACAACCGCGCACAGCCTGATTGTCGACCGCGAGCGCTATGAGATAGCGAGGCAAGCCACGCTTAGACCGTCGCAGTACGCGCGCGTGGCAAGGGCAGGGGTGTCGGTGAGTGGCATGCAGGGGCTCGTTCTGGCTGGAACGAGGCTTCAGGCGGCAGGCAAAATCACCGCCGGGCGCCTGCGCGAGTTTATGGAGTTGGTCGCGGAGCTCGTGGAAGCAGGCTTGCCGGAGGGTGAAGCACTGCAACTGGTAGAGAGCATGCTCGCCTCCGGGCAAAGCGTGCAAGGGCTGGGCAAGAGAATTGAGAAAGTCGTAGAGCGGATAGAGGAAGGGCTTGCCCTAAAAGAAGCCGTGCGGGAACTGCGCGAGGGTGAGGGGAAGGCAGATGACAGGGACGATGACGAGGACCGCGATGAGGACAAGGACAACGAGCGCGAACAGGACAAAGAGCGGGGGCGCGGGCGCGACAACGAGCGTGACGGCGAGAGCGAGGACGAACTGGAGCCCGAAGGCGAGGACAAACGCGAGGGCCAAGGCAAGGGCGACAGGGGACACGGAGATTAATTTTCGCCGGGACTGCAACCTTTAGCCGATACCCTGCTTATGAGAGTAAGAGACGCGCGTCTCAATAGTTTGAAGGGGTGAAGGCCATGTTCCGGGGAAAACTGAAATTCCTTGTTCCCGTACTTGTAGTCACATTGATAGCATCTAGTCTTATCTGGGTATACCGTGCCCGACCTGCTTTTGCACACATTACTTTGGAGGTTAACCCTAATCTCACTCTCACCGTGGACGCCAGGAACCGCATACTAGCCGTTGAGCTGGGAGAAGGCAAGGCGCAGGAGCTTTTCGCCGACAAGGACTTCCGCAACATGCCGCTCGAGGCCGCGCTCCGGCAAATCGCCGCCAAGATTGAAGCCACCGGTCTCCTTACCCCTGAACGGCGCGTATTGCTCACAGCTCATCCGGCACTGGGGACTCTCCCGGAGCAACTGGCCCCGCTGATGGATAAGGCTCAGGCCGTCATGAACGTACATATCAAAGAGATGGAAGCACCCGTGCCGGTGGAGACAGTGGTTGTGTCAGCGCCACTGAGCGAGGCGGCGAGGAAACTCGGCGTATTACCGTCCGTCTATGCCGAGCTAATCAGCGGCGGCACCTCTAACGAGGCATTGGTGGCTCTCTTTGCACAGTTGACAGGCGAGGGCATTACGGCAAAGAACTCCCGCAAAGAAATCCGCGATATCGCTGAAAGCCTGCTCGACATGCGCGAAGAGGGCATAAGTGAGGCGATGGCTCTGCAGGTGCTGCAAAAGGCGATAAAGGCCGACCCAAAACTACGCGAAGTCACCACCATCGCTTACGACTTTATTGATTTGATGCAAAGCGGGTTTACCGCAGAAGCCGCTCTAACAGCCATCACTATGGCCATTGCCGCTGACCCTACCCTGCGCGAACACAGCACAATTACCGCGGTGCTCACCCACCTGAAAGAGCAGGGCTTGTCTGACACCGATGCCACTCTGCGGCTGCAGCAAGCTATCGCGGCCGACCCGACCCTCAGGAGCCTTGACGACTTAATAGAAAAGGGCCCTCCCGGCACACGCGGTCGAGCCCTAGGCAGAGACAAAGACAAAGAGCAAGACGACAGGGACGACAAGGATAGCGACGACGACGAAAAAGATAGAGATGACCACGACGACGATACCGATGACGACGATAAAGACGACGATGACGACGATAAAGACGACGATGACGACGATAAAGGCCGTGGCCGCGGCAAAGACGACAACGACGATAAGGACGATGACAAAGACAACCCGGGAAAGGGCAAGGCGCGCGGTCGCTAACGGAACTGCCAGGCAAACACTAGGGGCCCTGCGGGCGAAGCGGGGCTTCTTTTTCTTTCCATTCACAAGCAAAACACTATTGACATCCACAGTTTGCCTTGTTAAAATTAAAGCCGACATTACTAATATTAAGGGGCTGATGCGCATACATGAGCATGCTAGAGATTCATAACCTCAGAAAGACTTTTTTCGCTAAGAAGCAAAAGGTCTTGGCAGTTGACAATGTGTCCTTCGCTGTGCAACCCGGAGAGATGGTGGGGTTGCTAGGGCCTAACGGAGCCGGCAAGACAACAATCATCAAGTCAGTCCTTGGCATCGTGGAGCCTGACAGTGGCACGATTAGCGTGAAGGGATATGACCCGTCGCGCCAGCTAAGACAGCTTCTCTCCCACACGGCTGCGGTCCTTGAGGGCAGCCGCAACATCTACTGGCGTTTAAGCGTGTGGGAAAACATCTGCTTTTTTGCTGGGATTCACGGCATATCAGTAGCTCAGGGCAAAAGCTATTTCGAACATCTGTTGGGCACCTTTAACCTTAACGAAAAACGCAACAGCGAAGTGCGACTCCTGTCCCAAGGCATGAAGCAGAAAGTGGCGATCTGCTGCGCCCTCGCCAAACAAACCTCGCTTGTCTTCCTAGATGAGCCAACCCTTGGCCTCGACGTGGAGACCTCGTATGAACTGCGCGACGCACTGCGAGAACTGGTGCAAAAAGAGCGCCGCACCGTAGTGGTAAGCAGCCACGACATGGACGTCATTCAAGACATCTGCCAACGCGCAGTTATCGTATCCGGCGGCAGAGTAATTGCCGACGAGAAAATTAACGACCTATTGGCGCTCTTTGAGAGCCGCACATTCAAGCTGGTGATTGCCGGTGTGGATCACAAGGATCTGCTGGCCGCGCTAAATCGCATGTTCCCCCAACTGACTCACACCAAGAACGACAGACAACTGCTCCTCACAGCAAATCTGCCGCAAGCTAACGACCTGTACGCGCTCATCGACCTCTTGCGTGAACACGGAGCCGAGCTTGAAACCATTAACCAAGAGGCCCCCGACTTAGAAAAAGTGTTCGTCAACTTGGTGCGGAAGGAGAGAGAGCGGTGCAACGGTACTTTGTAGCTATGCGGGCCATGATTGCGCGCAACCTTATCAACATGCGGCGTTACGTGTTTAACACCATATCGGGGTTAGTCACGATGTACATAGTCTTTATGCTTCTGTTTATGGGGGTGCGCGGCATCGGCGGCGCGGGTTTAGCAGGCGGCACAACACTAGAAGGGTTAGTTGTGAGCTACCTGGTGTGGGTGCTTTCCATTAGTGCTTACAGCGACCTTGCTTGGGACCTCAACCAAGAAGCGCAGGTAGGCACACTCGAACAGCTGTACATCTCCCCTATCGGCTTTAACTGGCTAAATGCCTTTAACCTGATTTCGGGGTTAGGTTTAAGCTTTGTTTTCGCCACCGTGCTCTTGACGCTCATGATGCTTACCACCGGCACATATCTTAACCTTGACCTAATAAGCGTCGTGCCGCTGATGATTACGGCTTTGCTCAGTGTCTATGGCATCGGTTTCGCTATGGGCGGCTTAGCACTGATCTTTAAGCGCATCCAAGCCTTCTTTCAGATCTTCCAGTTTGTCTTTGTGGCCTTCCTGGCCCTGCCCCTAGACCGCTTCCCCTGGGCGCAGTTTCTGCCCCTGACCATGGGCGGGCACCTGCTGCGTCAAGTCATGGTCCACGGCACGCGACTGTGGGAGCTGCCGACAACCTCTCTGGCGGTGCTTGTCCTGACTGGGGTTACTTATCTGGCACTGGGCCTCGCCACTTTTGAGTGGAGCGCGCGCATCGCCAAGCGCAAAGGGCTACTAGGCCACTACTAGACTGTTTTCTGCGCTCGACAAAAGCTCCCCAGGCACGAGAAAGCAGTGCCACTGGGGGAGCTTATAGGTAGTTTAAGTCATCTTGCTCGTTCTGCGCAGGAGATAGCGCTCGTAGATAATCTCCACCCCGCTCGGCCCTACGATAAACTCCACGGGCACTCTTACCCCGGCATTAAGCGCATAAAACCGCTTAGTGCTGCCGGCCAAATCGTCAACCATCAACGGCGTTACCGTGTCATTGTACTTATCCTTAATTTCTAGCATCAGCATGCTGCCGGCACGCTTTACCACCCCGCGCATGGTGCCTTTGTAGGTTTCGTAGGTGCCGGTGAGCGCACCTAGCTCACGCTCCAGCACGGCAAAAGGCAGCTTAGCAGGCTCCTCCCCGAGCATGAGGGCCAATGCGTACTGCCCGAGTTGCGAGAGGGGATAACCGCTGCCGTTAGCGAGCATCACTAGGCCTAAGTTCTCTTCCGGCACAAAGCCCATAAAGGCCGTGGCCACCAACACCGAGCCGCCATGGTCGACCATGGTGCGGCCGAAGAAGCTAGGTGTGTTGAACAGCCCTAAGGCATAGTACCGCGGGCCGCTCTGTCCTTCATAGGGCAGCGCGATGCGCGCTTGTTGCATAGCCGCTACATTGGCGTGCGACAGAATCCTTTTGCCCCGGCACGCTCCCCAGCCGAGATACATCGACACATACCGCGCTAAGTCGTGCACATTGCTGATCAGCGCTCCGTCTGCAGTAAGCCCCCCGTAAGGGTAGGTTGACGCCATCTGCTCGCCGCTGCGAGTAATAACATAGGGCACAGCCGCATCCCTGTCGCCCTCCACCGCGGCCTTGCCAAAGAAGCTACGCTCCATCCCCAGCGGCAGAAGAATATGCTCGCGCACGTAATCTTCGTACTTCTCACCGCTGCATTTCTCAATTAGCGCCCCCAGAGCCGCATAACCCTCGTTGAGGTAGAACCAGCGCTCGCCGGGCTTAAACAGAGTCCAATTATTGGCGTCCTGCATAAACGTCACGAGGTCGCTGTAGCTCGCAATCGGCAGCCAATTATCTTGTGCGCCCGTTCGCCCGCGAATCACGGCCTCGGCATAGGCTAGGGCCGGTATGCCGGACGAATGCGTCAGCAAGTGCAGTACGGTCACCCGCTCGCCCTGCGGTCGCACCGGGAACGGTATGTGCATGTCGACGGGGTCATCAAGGCGGAGCTTCCCCTGCTCGACTAGCTGCATAATCGCTAGCGCCGTGAACGATTTGGTCACCGAGCCAATGCCATACAGCGTCTCTGTCGTCGCCGGTAGCCCGCGCGCCACATCCTTGTAGCCAAAGGCCCTCGCCCAGATAACTTCTTCCCCTTTTACAGCCAAAGCGGTTACGGACGGCAGTTTAGTTTCGGCTAGCTTCTCTTGGATAAACCCTTCCAACCTCGCAAACACAACGCCACCTCCTTGTATTGGCACCCTGCGGTGCTAAAGAAAAGAATTCGCCGTAGGGGCAGGGCATCCCTGCCCCTACGGTGGATGTCGCAGAGGGACGGAGGAGCGCGACATGACACGATGTCGCGCTCCTCCGTCCCTCTGCGACATCTCCCCCCCGTCTTTGTATAAGTTCCCTGTACACGGGGCACAACAAGGAAAGCATCCGCAGCTATTCTTGTGGGAGGCGCTATGCAACGAAACAAAAAGTTCAAGAGACTGCCCAAGCATATCGGCATTATTCCCGATGGGAACAGGAGATGGGCTGTCAAGAACGACCTACACAAACAGGAAGGATATCAGAAGGGCTTAGAGCCGGGGCTTGTAGTGTATGAGATGTGCTTGGGGCTAGGGATACCAGAACTCACCTTTTATGGCTTCACTCAGGACAACACCAAGCGCCCAGCGGTCGAGAGAATGGCTTTTCAGCAAGCCTGCGTCGACGCGGTTAGACTTCTTTCTAACCGCGATGCCTCTTTGCTCGTAATGGGAGACCATAC
>Ga0136715_1000219_pt1 | contig 12119 bp, 12 predicted proteins | sample SedPBSmetaG_FD_104916 | JGI IMG/M metagenome (GOLD analysis project Ga0136715, IMG submission 104916) | Freshwater sediment bacterial and archeal communities from Indian Creek, Illinois, USA to study Microbial Dark Matter (Phase II) -... | ecosystem: Environmental > Aquatic > Freshwater > Creek...
ATGATCTAAAAGTTGTAATGATTCAATTATTGGCCCTGGAAGGCCCAAAACTATTGGCACAATTAATTCAGGCACTTGATGTATCTGTAAAGTTGGTAAATTCTGATTGCCCTGATTAATCTCTGGCTGTTGTCCATGACCCTGTATAATCAACGCCCCTACAGCATCATAATAATTGATGTCTGCAGGTACATCCACTTTAAACGTCACTGTCTTCGTCTCATTAGGGCCTAAAGTAAAATTAGCTGGATCAACAGATATCCATGTTGCAATTCCCCCATCTGAAAACAGAAGAGTGACATCATCTTTTTGCATTCTCTTTTTGTTGATTATGATATTTAATGTTTCATAGCCAATGTTTCCAACTATAACCTGGCCAGTATATGTTTGGAGATCTCCAGTGAATCTAATTTGGAATCCTCCAGGAGATGCAGAAAGTCCTGCTGCCATTGCTGGGCCAGCGAGGCTTAAAATTATAAGGAAGCATATTATAATTGAAATTATTTTAAAAAACTTTTTTGAATCCATAAAGTGTCTCCAAATGAAAATTATTTGAATTTTGAAAGTAAAAAAAAAAGAAAGAGTTTTTTATTTATTATGGTGTTGTTGGTGCTGCAAAGCCATGTTGTACTGCTGAGAAGAAAACTGTATTGGTGTATCCCCCAGGAGCGGTTCCGAATGGTATTGTTATGTCGAAAGTCACTGGAAAAATTGTATGATTGCCGGCTGGTGCTTTTGGTGTGTTGTTTCCTATAATTTGATAAGTGGTTGTGTAGGATCTTGGAACTGTTATATTTAAACCAGTAAACCGGAAGTTTGACGGCGCGAATGGATCTATACCTGCAAAGTTGTCAGCTAATCTGGTCCAAATGTCGATACCAACATTAGAAAAGGTCATGATTTCTTGACCGGCTGGTCCACCTGTGAAAGTCCTTTGTATATTATCTGCAGGTATAGTACCAAGAGTTATTGTTGAGTTGTTTCCACCGCCAGCCCAGCGTGCTGCAATTGCAACAGTCGGACTAACAGTTACCTCCACTGGTTGAGTTGATGATGGCGATGCTGCAAAACTTGGAACTGCACTTAAAAGCACCATAACTGCCACAGCTATTGCTCCTACTATATTTCTCTTATTTATCACATTATTCACCTCCTATTTTACTTCTTATTTTTGAAGCAATTTATATATATATACATATATATATATATTTCTTTTCAATCCACAATACACTTAATTAAAGTGCTCAAAAATCAAAGCATTCGAAAACCTACGGTTTTCGAATGCCCAAACACTCTGTGTTTGAGAGCTTTATAACCAGAAAATAAGTATCCAGATTAGTAGAATATTTGATTATAGGAAACCTCTATTAATTTATATTTATATAAAATCAAAAATGTTTTAAAATATTAGAGGTAAATTATGAAAGTTCTCATAGTAACTGGAAAACTTGCAAGCAGCACAGTTAAGAAAGTATCAAAAAAATCAAAACAAAATACCCACGTTTATACAATAGATATTCCAATTGCAGCATTTTTAACCCCTAAAAAAATATCTGAAGAGATTAAAGATCTTAAAAGTCCCGATATAACTTCATTTGACATGATTATAACGCCTGGCCTTATTCGTAAAGATGTAAATGAAATAGAAATTGAAACAGGAATTCCCACATATAAGGGTTCAACAAGTGCTGCAGACCTGGATATAGTACTGGATATGGCTCAAGAATTAGAACTTTCATCAAAAAGACCTGCTGATAAGTTAATTGAAGAGAAACTTCAAAAAAGAGCGCTTAAGTTTATTGAAGACTTTGAAAATGATGAAAAGACTGCTAAAAAACTTCTAAAAAAACCTGAAAACATTCTTGTGGGTAATCTTCCAGTGGGAGAGGACTTTCCAATGAGAGTGCTTGCTGAAATTGCAAATGCACCATTATTAAGTAAGGAAGAATTAATTAAACGCTCCAGATATTTTGCTGAAAATGGTGCGCAGATGATAGATATTGGAATGATTGCAGGAGAAACCAGGGCCGATGAAATACCTGAAATGGTTAAAACATTGAAAGAAAACCTGAACAACATTCCTGTGAGTATAGATACCTTAAATCCTCTTGAAATTAAGGCAGCGGTTGAAGCAGGAGTTGACATGGTTTTAAGTCTTGATCTTGGAAATTATGAGGAAGTCCTGCCCCTAATTAAAGAGAAAAAAATCCCTGTGGTTATTCTTCCAACTAACTTCAGCAAAAACTGGACTCCTGACACAGTTGAAGAACGTGTAAATGCTCTTGAAGAGTTAATGGAAAAATGCAGTGAAATTGATGTGATTGCAGACCCTGTACTTGATCCTGTAAACAGCAAGAGCATTGTAGAATCAATAATAGCCTGTTATGAATTTAAAAAGCGTAACAAAGCCCTCCTGTTTTTTGGAGTTGGAAATGTAACTGAACTAATTGACACAGATTCAGTAGGGGTCAATGCACTGCTTTCTGGAATAGCAATGGAACTTGGTGCATGTATACTTTTTGCACCTGAAGAAAGCGGTAAAACAATTGGAAGCATCCATGAACTTTCAGTTTCATCAAAAATGATGTTTCTTGCAAAAAACAGAGGATCCATACCTAAAGATCTTGGCATTAATCTGATAATCTTAAAAGACAAGCGTAAAGGCGAACATATAACCGAAAAAATTGATGTACCGGTTATGGAAGGTGTAGAGGACTATAGATTCATTCAAGACCCTCAGGGAAGCTTTAAGATAACAGCTGAAGAAGGTTTTATTAGAGCAGTTCACTATACCTGCATAAAACCTGACCTGATCATTGAAGGAAAAACTGCAAAGAGTGTTTACGATAAAATAATTAAAAATGGTCTTGTATCAAGACTTGAACATGCAACATATCTCGGTGCTGAACTGCAAAAGGCAGAAATAGCAGCAGTACTTAATAAAAATTATATTCAGGATTTCAGACTATTTAAAAAACTTAAATATTAACTATTAAGGTATTAATCATGAAAAAGTGCACAAAATGCGGCAATGAACAGGTTATTATAAGGAGAAAAGCATCTGGACAGACGCTCTGCAAGGAATGCTTTATTGAATCAACCACTCTGAAGGTTTTAAGGACTATTAGAAAAAATAGGCTAATAGAGAGGGGGGATAAAGTAGCAGTTGCATTGTCTGGCGGTAAAGATAGTGTCATGGTTCTGGATATTCTTAATTCTCTTTACAAACGAAATATCATTGATTTATTTGCAATTACTATAGATGAAGGAATAGAAGGCTACAGAAAACACGGTGTGGATATTGCAATTAAAAATACAAAAAAGCTGGGCATAGAACACAGAATTGAATCATTTAAAGATTATTTTGGCAAAAATCTTGACGATATAATGGCAGACAGGCGTCGGGAACATGGGGCATGCACTTACTGTGGAGTTTTGAGGAGGTGGATTATAAATAAAATAGCACGGGATGAAGGAGCTACAAAAATTGCAACAGGCCACAACCTTGACGATGAAACCCAGGCAATACTAATGAACTATTTGGAGGGAAATATAGATAATTTAATACGTATTGGGGCTAAAACAGAGCCAAAAAGTGATAAATTCACAGTTAAAATAAAACCACTTCGAGAAATTCCAGAAAAGGAAGTTGGGCTTTACGTAATCGCAAGAGAACTTGAGGTGCATTTTGGTGAATGTCCCTATTCTGGAGAGTCTTTCAGGGGAGAAGTGGGACGTTTTGTAAAGGAACTATCTGCCGATCATCCAACTATAATGTATTCTATCCTCAGGGGATTTGATAAAATAAAACCTGCCCTAAAAAAGGAATTTTCAAAAAAAGATAACATAGCCAAATGCATCAAATGCGGCGAACCCGCTTCTCATGAACTTTGCAGGACCTGCCTATTTTTAAGGAAATTAAAACGGTGATTATAATGGAAGTTACAGTTATATACAATAAAACTAAACAAAAAAAAGAGATTCAAGAGAATTCAACGATTAAAGAAATGCTGAATTTAATGGGTATCTCTTCAGAAACTGTTGTGGTTAAACGTGGCAATGAAATTGTAATGGATGAAGAAAAGCTCCATAATGAAGACGTAATTGAAGTTATCAGAGTCATATACGGTGGATGAGATATTTTTAGTTTACCACAAAATTTATAGGTCATGAAAACAAAACATAAAAAAAAAATAATTATGTGTAAATGGGTGTGAAAGTGGAGATAACCAGCATAATCGAAAATAGTGTGGCAAACTATTTTAATATAAAAAGAGTCTATATTGAAGAAAAAGAATTTTATTTCATGGTTCAAGATTATGACAGTAAAAAGTTCGTTCATTTAGTTGATGATCTGGATAAAATAGGATATTTACCATTCATTAACAAATATGAAGATCATTACAGGATAAACATAGCTCAAAAGTCTGAGCATGGTGAATCAAGAATACATATCAATGTTATACTGTTTTTTGTCACATTTGCATCCACAGTTTTTGCCGGATATTTACTTGGAGGTAACATAATAGATGGAATGGCATTTTCAATGGCTTTAATGGCTATAATTGGAACTCACGAAACTGCACACTATTTTGCAGCGAAAAAACACGGTATTAAAACTACTTTGCCTTATTTTATACCTGCTCCAACTTTAATTGGTACTTTCGGTGCTGTTATAAAGGTTAAATCGGCGATACCTCATAAAAATGCGCTTTTTGACCTTGGATTCAGCGGACCGCTTGCAGGAATAATTGTAACTATTCCAGTTCTTGTAATTGGCATTCTATTATCTAAGGTTGCCCCAGTACAGGATGCAGTTTTCCAGTTCATGCCTTCAATTTTAATGTACATTCCAATATCCATTGCTTTCCAATCTGTACCTAATGGCTATGGAATAATGCTTCATCCAGTGGCGTTTGCTGCATGGGTTGGAATAATAATCACCATGCTCAATTTAATGCCAGTTGCATTTTTGGATGGTGGACATATATCCAGATCTATTTTCAATGAAAAAACACATATGATAATTTCGTTTATAGGAATTGGAATTACTCTGCTTCTTAGATGGATACCTATGGCAATTTTAATGGCTGCAATGCTTTTCATGTCAAAAAAACATCCAGGAGCACTGGACAACGTTTCAAAATTGAGTGGAAGCAGAAAAAAGGTAGCAATACTCATGATCATTATTTTTATACTCTGCTTATCTCCAGTTCCAGTAACTTAAATTTAAGATTAAGGAAATAATCATGAACGTTATGGAAGAACTTATAGTTGATTGTTTATGGATTTTGTTAAATGCACTCCAATTGCAAAGGATATCGGTGTAAATCTTCGTGATAACGTTGTTTTAAAGCAATCAAAATTTTCAATTTTGATTGCCTGAACACTGTGTGTTCGGCGGCTTTCAAAAATCATAGATTTTCGACGACTTTGATATTCTTTTAACTATTAAATTATATATTATATTGTTGAGCAAATACATAACTCCATGCAAAAATCAGTGATCATAATTGGAATTATTATTGTGGTTGCAATAGCCACATATGTAATTTTAGGCGTTCAAAGTCAGGAAAATGTAGAAACACAGAGTTCTAACATAAAATGGCACACAGATTTAAATGCTGCTCTTGAAGAGGCTAAAGAAACTAATAAAACAGTCTTTGTATATTTTTATACAACATGGTGTGGTGCATGCAGGGCATTTGATGAAAATACCCTTTCTGATCCGGAGGTTCAGGATAGATTGAGTAAAAATTACATTTCTGTAAAAATAGACATAGGTAAAAATCCCCAGCTTGCATCAGATTATAAAATTTACAGTATTCCTACACTGATATTTTTAAATTCGGATGGTAGTGAAATTAAACGGCATGGGGGCTATATGGATTCAAAAGATCTTTTAAGTCAATTATAATACATTCAGGAGACAAAAATGGATATTGGCCCATTAATTTCATTTTTTGCAGGGATTGCATCAGTTTTATCTCCCTGTGTAATACCATTACTTCCAGTTATTATAGGATATTCTTTATTAGAGAAAAAAACATCCCGTACTTTTGTTTTAGGTTTTTTCTCGGTTTTTACATTAATAATTTTTCTAACAGCAGTTTTAACGACCGCAGTAAACTTTTATCTTTACTATTTCCGGGTTGCAGCAGCAATAACCATAATATTAACTGGAATTTACTTTATTTTAAATAAAAAATTCTTTAATATTTCGTATAAACCAGTAAAACATGGAAATAATGGCGTTCAATCGTTTCTTATGGGATTTATAACTTCCCTTGCCTGGTTGCCATGCTATAGTTCATATTTAATTGCAATAATAGCATATAGTGCCTCCTCAGGTGATGTGGGATATAGTATGTTAAACTTAGTAATTTTTGCAGCAGGATTTTCACTTGCAATATTCATAATATCTTCACTGGCATCTAAAATTAATTTAAGTAGATTAATCAAATATTCTAACTATATAAGGATTGTTTCAGGATTAATAATCTTAATTACAGGTAGTTACATGCTACAACTTTTAATATAATAATTACCAGAGTGATAAATATGAAAGTAGGATTTTTAGGGTTTGGAGAGGTGGCATCAACATTATCAGCAGGTCTTTTAAAGAATGAAGTTGAGGTAAGTACATGTATTGAGGGCAGAAGTTCCAGAACACAGAAACTTGCACTGGAGACAGGTTTAAATTTATGTGGATCAAGCAGGGAACTTGCAGAAAATTCTGACATTTTAATTTCAGCCGTAACTCCAGCAGCAGCAATTAGAACTGCTCAGGAAGTTGGAGAATATGCTAAGGGGATTTATGTAGATATAAATAATATTTCACATCTAACAGCTAAAAAAGCACTTTCCTTCATTAAAAATGGAAAAACAGCAGATGCATCAATTATTGGGAGCGTTAGAAAAGGTTTAAATGTTCAGATTATAGTTTCGGGCAGATTTGCCCATGAATTTGCCAGATTAAACAATTATGGCATGAATATAACCGTAATTGGGACTGATATTGGGCAGGCTTCTGCTTTAAAGATGCTAAGAAGTTCATTTACCAAGGGAATTTCAGCTCTGCTTTTTGAAACTCTTTATTCAGCTTATTCCATTGGAATTGACCAGGAATTGCTTAAATATATTTCAAAAACAGAAGGGGATGGATTTAAGGACTCTGTAGTATCAAGAATAATTAGCAGTTCCTTTCATGCAAAAAGGCGTTACGAAGAAATGGGTGAAGTTATTGAAACACTTTCTGAAAGTGAAGATCCAAAAGTGAGTAAGGCTGTACAGGATTTCTTCAAAACACTCTATGAAAATTTGGGTGAACTCGAAAAGAGACCTGAAAACTACGCTGAAATATTTGACCTGATAAAAGAAAAAAGAGGTTAAGTGGGAATTTCTCTTTATTGGATTGAATAGGTTAAGATTCAGTGGGAATGGTGAAGTAGAACCTGGAGCCTATTTCTGGCTCAGATTCAACCCATATACGTCCACAATGGCGTTCAACTATCTTTTTACAGATGGAAAGACCAATACCGGTTCCATCATATCCATTTTCTGGGTTTAATTTTTCAAATATGTTAAAAACCTTTTCCAGCTCTTTTTCTTCAATGCCAATACCATTATCATCTACATGGAACACATACTCACTGTTTCCTTCATCTAAATGTGCTGAAACATGAATTTGGGGATTCTTTTCAGGATTTTTAAATTTAACTGAATTTTTTAAAAGGTTCTGGAATAGCTGCAGAATCTGACCTGAATCTGCCATTATTTTAGGCATGTCATCATACGTGATTTTAACTCTATCCTCTTCAAGAGAGGCATTGATATTAGAGATAGCATAATCAAGAATTTCTTCAGTTTCTGTTAATTTAAATTCTTTTCCGCGTGATTCTACTCTTGAGTATTCTAAAAGACCTATAATCTTTTTATTTAGACTGTTTACTGCTTCTAAAGCGTAATCTATGAATTCATCCGCATCTTTATCGATTTTTCCCCTGTAACGCTTTGCTAAAATATTATTGAAGCTTTTAATAGCCATTATAGGCTTCTGTAATTCGTTAGCTACTGTTTCTGCAAATTTATCCAGTTCTTCATTTGCTTTTATTAAATCATCCAATTGTTTAAGTAGTTCCTCATTTAATTCTTGAAGATCTTCTTTGAGCACTTTCAATTCTGATATTTCATGATTCAAATTTTTAATTTCTAATTCTTGGGTTATAATAATTTCTGAAGACTTAGAATATGTTTTTTCTAATTCTATGATTTCCTGATTTAAATTTTCAATTTCTAATTCTCTTTTTGAAATAATTTCTTCTTTTTTACTGGCATCATTTTCTAATTCTGTAATACGATGATTTAAATAGTTTATTTCAGATAACTTACTGGATAGGACACTTTCTGAATCATTACGAGCTTTTTTTAATTCTAATACCTGTCTGTATAATTTTTCTATTTCAGGATTTTGAGCATTAATTATTTCTTTAAAATTTTCATTTGCCTTTTTAAGCTCACTAATCTGTTTATCAAACGCTTCAATGTGAAAATTGTCATATTCTTCGTCTTTTTGATATTTTAATTCTTTTTTAAGATTTTCATTGGCTTTTTCAATCTTTTCAATCTTTCTATTTAATTCAACTAAAATTTCGGCCGCACGTCTTTCAACCATTTCGTCAATGAAATCATGTTGTTCTTTTTGAATTTCTTCTTCGCTGCGTTTATATTCTGTAACATCAGTTAAACTTAATATTATTGAATTAACCCTTCCATTATCATCTTTTACAGGTTGTATAGCCCAATCCCAGTAGTTTATACCTGAGACTGGATGATTCAGAGGTTTAGAATATGCAAAATATGGTTTCCCAGTTTCTGTCACATTTCTAAAAATTGATTCATCTCCTTCTGGATATAATTCAAACTGGTTTTTCCCGACAAAAAAATCAGGATCCCTGCTGTGTTTTTCTGCGTAAGCCCTGTTAACCTTTATAAAGTTAAAATTGTTGTCCATGTATGCTATCAAAAAATGAGTGTTGTTAAAAATGGTCTCAAATATTTTTCCATTCTCTACTTTATCGTTTATGGGGTTCATGGTTCCTCCATGCTATTTAAAGCAAAATAATAATTTCAATCTAATAATAAATTGATCTTGTATTATATATAAATTTGGGGGGACTGTCAGATGCAGCTATCAATTTTTATGTGAGCGTCATTTTCTATAAAGAATTTACATCTCCCGTAACTTTAAAACCCAAATATTTGTTATATTTCATTTACTTTTTCATTAAAGCTTTGATTTAGCAAAAATTTATTAATCCCATCAGTATAAATATAGTATCAAAATAATTTGTCATTTATCATTCGTTTAATCTGTTTTCGGGTTGTTATTATGACCATAGAAGAGCGTATACAGGAATGCCAGGAGGCAATTGAGAAGTTAGAAGGTAAAAAAATAATTGATGTTAGATTTAAACCATACAATCACGATTGCTGGCGGCTTTATTTAACTACAGATAAGGGAAAACTTGTCATGACATTCTGTAAAGATTGGGAATGTCCGGTTATTGAATACAGGCAATAAATATGGAGGATTTAACATGGATAATTTAAAATACCTTTTTGATTACCTGGATGAGTTAAATAAATTTAGAAATGACTCCAATACAGCAATAATTACTGATATTGATGGGACAATCAGTGAAATTGCACCGACACCCATGGAAGCCATGGTAAAACCTGAAATAAGGGATAAAATTGAAAAAATTGCAGATAAATTTAAATTTACAGGAGTAATGACAGGTAGAAGTATAAGTAATGCCATGGAAATGGTAGGGTCTAAAAAAATTATTTATATTGGAAATCACGGCTTAGAACAGTACAAAAACGGAAAAATAAGCATAAAACCTCAGGTTAAGCTGTATATTCCAGTCATAAAAAAACTTAAAGGAGAGATTCAAAAAAAATTAAAGGATTACGAATGTATTTTATTCCAGGATAAAGAACTGAGCTTTACAGTCCATTACAGATTATGCAAAACAGGCGATGAAATACGTCAAAAAGCTTTAGAAGTTATTCACAGTATAAAAGGCTCTAAAAGCCTTAAAATTACAGAAGGCCGTAAAGTCATTGAAATAAGGCCGCCTGTTGGACATGATAAGGGCACAGTACTTGAAAAATTTATTTCTGACAATCATATAAAAAAAATAGTATATCTGGGGGATGATGTAACTGATGCAGATGCTTTCAATAAACTAAATGAATTAAAAAGGGAAGGAAAAGCTGAAACAGCAAGTATAATGGTTAATTCCAGGGAAACGCCAGATTATATAAAAGAAAGCGCTGACTTTTATGTTAAAAGTGTTGATGAAGTTTATAATTTTTTTAAATGGCTTTTGGAAGACTGACTTCCTTTTCCAATAAATATCCTAATCCTTGTACCTTCCTTTTTTTTCAAAATACATGCTTTAAGGGGAATAAAGTGAGAATCAATAAGAAGCCTTAGATATGTGGCGTGTTTTGCAGGTAATTTCAGCGGACTTTTTATTTTACGTGTTTTTGTACGTATCTGGCACCTTAACATGCCATTTTTATCCACATAAATTGAGGCATCCATTCCATCATGGAGATCTTCCACTTCAAAGCTTCTAAGATGCATTCCTGCATCAATGATATAAACCGGTTTTTCATCTCTCATTCCTTTCCTAAACATTTCATGAGCTCTGGAAGATTTAATCCCTTTATCTACACCGGATGCAACAAACCATGCCCTTTCAATCACACTTTCCACTGTCTGGTCTGGGGGAATTATCCCATCCTGCTCGTAAGATTTAATAAGCTCAAATACTTCGCCACGACTTACATCCTGTTCAACAGAGCTTATTGCAAGTCTTGTAAGAACAGGACCATATCCTGCCATTCTTAAAGATGCCCAAATCTGGTCTTCATTTCGGTATAGTCTGCCCTTAATTATCGATTCAACAGCATCAGCATTTAAATGAGCAATATTCAGTAAATTAGGTCGAGAATATGTATTTAATCTTTTTGTAATGGTTTCAATATCTCTTTTACCGGAAATATTTCCTTTTTTAATTTCTTTTTTAAGTATTTGCACTGTTGACTTTGGAAGAACTTCTTTCACTTCATCAGGTATTTTGAAGTTGTTTTCAATTATTTTTGTCCTTATTTCCCGGCCTGAGATTTTTCCATTAAGTTTCAATTCAGGAATAATATGGAACTTCATTTTTCGCCTGTATTTTTTGTAAAGGAATTCATTAACTGCAAACCAGCGAATAACATTACGATTAGGCAGATTTCTGGGTATACCGCTGAATATCTCACGCTTTACAAATGATGAGGCATATTTCTGGATTTTATTTGTTGAAACATCTGCTGCATCAACATAATCCACAACCCCATCTTCAATCATCATTGCAATACGTATAGGGACAGTGTAAGCAAGTGTCAGACGATGATGCAGTCTTTCAATGGGCACGACTCTGTGAGCACCAGCTTTAAGGGCCATTTCACGTCTTGATTCGTAATTTACAAAAAATGGGGCGTGATTAGCGCTGTAATCCCTGTTTAGATATACAACAACTTCTTCACCTGTTTTATCTGCTATTTCCATTCCTTTTTCTATTAATTTAACATGGCCGTTGTGCACAGGGTCAAAATCAGCACTGATTCCGATCATATTTTAATTCTCCTTTTTGAAGATAAATATATTTATCGGGTCTGTAAACTAATGGGTGTTGCAAAAACCATGACTATCAAAAATTCTGTATTGCTTTTATATCAAATAAAAACCTCCAAAAATGGAGATAATCTCTGTAAAATAGTGCAAAGAAAAAATTAATACTTCAAATATGGGTAATAATCTTTTAATTAAATTTAAGTAATAATCTATACTTTATTTTTATAAAACATGGAGGTGATCCCAAAAGTATATTTTAACTGAAAATGTATTAAAAGTTATGTCATTTAAAGAAGTTGGTGATGAGCTTTGGAGGAGAATCCGAAATCCAAGAGCAGATTTGAGGAATACATTTAATGGAATTTTGTATGTTCTTTATACTGGTTGTAGGTGGGTGGAAGTTCCCAAAAAGTATGGAGCATTC
>Ga0136715_1000221_pt1 | contig 12109 bp, 12 predicted proteins | sample SedPBSmetaG_FD_104916 | JGI IMG/M metagenome (GOLD analysis project Ga0136715, IMG submission 104916) | Freshwater sediment bacterial and archeal communities from Indian Creek, Illinois, USA to study Microbial Dark Matter (Phase II) -... | ecosystem: Environmental > Aquatic > Freshwater > Creek...
ATTATAAATTCCTTATTAATTCATAAAATAGTAATACACATTAAAAACCTAAAATAGGACTTAAATTTTGCTTATAAAATATATATTTAGAGGTCAGAATAACATGAAAGTACTTATGATGCCCTGTGGTATAGGCATGGGGCATACATCCCGCTCTATATCCCTTGCAGAGAAACTGCAGGAGAGAAATGTGGAAGTGGTATTTGCAAGTTACGGATCAGGCTATGAAATGTTAAAAGCGCAGGGAAAGTACGAAACAGCTAAATTGCCAGACATTAAATTTTATGGGAATAACGGCGGTTTTGATATTAAGTACACTGCCAGAAAATCCATAGATGTTCCTTTTATTTTTCTTAAAAGTATATATCATGAATCAAAAATAATTAAAAAGTTCAAAGCGGATGTTATTGTTGCAGATGCACATTATTCTGTCCCTATAACAGCGAAGGTTCTTGGAGTGCCCTGTATCATGGTCACAAACGAATTAACTCTTAACTTTTCCAGACTTTATCCTGATGAAAAAACAATGGAATACCTTGAAAATGGGCTTAAAAGATTTATTAATGATGTTTTAAAGCTGTGCAGTGCTATTTTAATTCCAGATATTGAAAATTCCATAGAGGTACCTCCAAAATTAAAGGAAAAAACCATATTCACCGGACCCTTTCTAAAGCAAAATCCTGATGAAATGGAGGATAAAAAGAAAATACGACAAAAATTAGGTTTTAAAGAGGATGAAAAAATAGTTCTGGTCACTGTTGGGGGGAGTGAATTTGGAAAAAAGCTCCTTAGCATTATCTATGATGCCTCAGAAGAGATAGACTGCGATAAACTAATAATCATAACCGGACCCCAAATTGACTCTGATTTTATTCCTGATTCAGATAAAATAATAAAAAAGAAGTTTTTGGAAAATATCATGGAATGGATGAAACTTTCTGATGTCATAGTGAGTCTCGCCGGCCACGCTACAACCATGGAAATTGCTTCGCTGGGCATTCCAAGCATTATTGTGCCTGTTGAAAACCATTCTGAACAGCTTAAAAATGCGTTAGCAATGAAAAAATATGGAATTTCATATGTAAAGAACATAAAGGAGCTTGGTCTGGAAGAACTTTCCCTTGATATAAATAACATTTTAAAGGATGAAGATTTAATAAAAAAAATAGATAACATTAAAAAAGAATTTTCTAAGTATAATGGAACAAGGAATGCAGTGGAGATAATCTTAAAAAGTGCAGAATTAAAGAGCAATATTTATAATGGATGAAAAGAAGATATAATTGGAGGCATCAAATGATCAATATAGTTATTGCAGCTTTCGGGGTCGTGCTGGTTATTGGGGGTTTTTATTCTATATCTTATGGATTTAAAACCCCGCCAAGCATCTCATTTTTCTTTATGGGGTTGGTTATCACTGTTTTAGGGGCACTGCTCGTTATTATCTTTGGAAGTAAGATTAATATGGCTAAATTTAAAACCATCCCTAAAAAAAGGGTTTTTAAACCTAAAAAATCAGCTAAAGGTACCAAAAGCGTTATTAAACCTAAAGAAATGCCTGAATCCCTCCACAAAATAAAGCCAAAAGTTTCAAAGAAATCTGAAGAATCCAGTATTAAAAGACTGGTCACTGATAAAAAGAAAAATATTGGGCAAACACCAGAAAAACCAGTTGCTCCCAAAAAAATAGAACCTGAAATGGTGTCAGCCGATAAAAAACCTGATTTTAGTATCCGAAAAGCTCCAAAAGATAAACCAGAGATTGTTCCCCGGAAAATAAAACCTGCTCCTGCTAAATCCATATTAGGTGATAAAACAAATCCGGAAGTAGTTCATAAAGAAACAAAGGCTGCACCTATAAAAACACCCCCTTCAAAAGCTAAATTAAAAGAAAGAGAGCCTCAAAGTGTGAATAACGATAAAACTAAAGATCACTATGTAAAGGACAGATTAAACAGGTTAAAAGAAAACTACATTAAAAACACTTCAGACATTGAAAATTTAATTGAAGAGCGCCTTGATTCTTTTAAAGGGACTTTAAATAAAATTAAATCCGAATCTAAAGATCCGAGCATAATATGGTCATTTGATTCTGGGGATGTGCAGGACACCCTGCAGGACACCATTTTAAAGGCAGATAAAAAAGTATTGATGATGTATCCATGGGTCCGTAACATAGATGTCAGTATTTTAAAGAGATTTATGGAAACTGACACCAGGATGATTTTGCAGGAGGCAAGTCTGGATGATGACGCATCGGTCGAACTTATAAAGCTTTTAATGGAAAATAATGTTAAAATAAGGACCATGCATCATGTTCATACTGTGGCAGTTGTTTCAGATGAAGATAATGGGTTGATAATATCTACAGATCCAATATACGAGAGTTTTGAGGTTGGGGTGATCTATAAAGATCAAAGGTCGATTGAAGAAATTGAAAGGATGTTTGAAGAAGCATGGAAACTATCACAGGAAATAGATCTTGGTTTAAATAATTAATTGGAGATATGGTTAATGGAAATAAGATGGCTTGGACATTCTGCCTTCCAGATAAAGTATGAAAATTTAAAGGTGCTGGTAGATCCTTTTATCAGCAATAATCCAGTTTGCCCGGTTAGAGTGGAGGAAGTTGATGCAAACGTAATATGCGTTACACATGGACATGCAGACCATTTTGGAGATACAATGGAGATTGCAAATAGAACCGGTGCTGTAATTTTAGGTAATCACGAGCATTCTGTATATCTTGCAAAGCAGGGTTTTGAGACCATGGGAATGAACATAGGCGGAACAGTCAAAACCCATAATACAAAAATAACAATGGTTAATTCCACTCATTCTTCAGATATGGACTTTATAGATGAAATAGGGGCAGGAGGAAGTTCCTGCGGTTATATACTCCACATGGAAAATGGTAGAAAAATATATCACTCTGGAGACACAGGTTTATTTGGGGATATGAAAACAGTGATAGGGGACATTTACAAACCAGATATTGCCCTTCTCCCAATAGGTGACAGGTACACCATGGGCCCTTTTGAAGCCTCAATAGCTGCAGAATGGATTAATCCAGAAGTTTTAATACCCATGCATTATAATACGTTTCCTGTAATAGAGCAGGACGGCGAAGAATTTAAAGATCGTGTTGAATTAAAAAACAAAGATATGAAGGTTGTTATTCTTGAACCTGGGCAAATATATAAAGAGTGATAGGATGCATAACATTTTCAGAAGATTCTTAAACAGACTTCTTGGTAAAAAAAATAAACTAAAAATAGGGCTATACGGTCATCCAAACTCAGGGAAAACCACACTTGCAAACACCATGACCGGCGACTGGTTAGGGAAACCCCTGGGATTAGTATCAGAGATTCCTCATGAAACCAGAAAAGTTTACAGGCAAGAAAAAGTGAGTATAAAACACAACGGTGTTGAACTGGATTTTGATATAATAGATACGCCGGGAATAGCCACAAAAATAGATTATAAAAATTTTCTGCAGTACGGCCTATCAGAAGCAGAAGCAAAGGAAAGGGCAAAGGAAGCCACAAAAGGAATTATAGAAGCTATTAAATGGTTAGATGATGTTACTGGTGTTCTTCTGGTTGTAGATGCCACCAAAGATCCGCTAACACAGGCTAATATAACCATAATTGGAAATTTAGAGGCCCGGAAAATTCCATTCGTTATTGTGGCCAATAAAATTGATATACCTGAATCTTCTCCAGAACGCATAAGTTCAGTGTTTCCACAACACGCGGTGGTGCCTATTTCTGCCCTGCATGGTGAAAATACCGAAGAACTTTATGATGCAATGGTAAGGAAGTTCAAATAGGAGTTAGAGGTTTAAAAAATGAATGGTTTAAAAATGGATTTTCTATCTTCAGATGCTCTTCGATCTAAAAGCAGCATAGAAAAGGTTTCAATGATCGTGGACAGGGTTAAAGGGGGAGACCTTGTAATTATTGAAGGCGGCTTAACCCCTGAAGAAGGGGCAGAACTTATAGAAACTACCATGAGGGAGATAGACATTGAAAATTTTGTTGGAATCGATATATATACCCTGGAAAAGAGTAAAAGATCTCTTTTTGGAATGTCCAAAAAAACAGTTGGACTGACCATAATTGGACCTGCTAACCTCATGAAAACAGTAAAGAAAAAGTCGAACTTCCTTTCAATGATAGCAGATACTGGTGATAGTAGTGCATCTATGCATTAAATGCGGCGCATTATTTAAAGGAGAGCCAGAGGACATTCTTAAAGGATGCCCAGAGTGTGGGAATCATTTTTTTGAGTATCATCCTCGGGATAAAGATAACAGAAAAGAAGAGCCTCATGAAAAATCTGTTGAAACTATTATGGTCCATGACCATGGGATTTATGAAGTAGATCTTCCTGCACTTTTAGGGAATAATTCCATAATTGTCTCTGACGAGGAAGGTAAATATCTGATTGATATTAACTTTTTACTTAAAAAGAAGATAAAAGATAAAAATAAATTTTAAGAACCTTGGTGAGAATATTGAGGCTATTCCATAAGTCTGGACAAGAAAAAAATAAAGCATGGCTTGCTCCTGCAATTTTAATAGGACTTGTGGTTTTTATACTGCTAATTTCATTAGTAGTAGATGGTATAATTACTGAAGATTATTTTAGATTGTTAATGGTACTTTTAATTGTGATTATGACTGCTTTTTTGTTTGAAAGGATAGATAAGGTGAGAACTCTTAATAAAATGAATGAAAAACTTAAAAAACAGACAGAAAAATTAAAAGATGCTAATGAAGAACTTGAAACATTTGCATATTCAGTTTCACATGACCTGAGGGTTCCACTTAGGGCTATTGATGGGTTTTCCCGTATTTTGATGGAAGACTATGAAGATAAATTAGACAGTGAAGGTAAAAGACTGTTAAATATTATTCAAGAAAATACCCATAAGATGGGACAGCTTATTGACGATATCCTTTTATTATCTCGTGCAAGCCATCAAAAAATGAAATTTAGAGAGATAGACATGGAAGAACTTGTTAAAAGAGTGTTTGAAGAACAGAGATCATCATCACAATCTCAAAATGTGCACCTGAAATTAAAACATATCCCTCCGGCTTATGGGGATAGGACGCTGCTTCAGCAGGTCTTCAGTAACCTTATTTCTAATTCATTTAAGTTTACAGAGCCAGCAGATGAAAGAATAATTGAAGTAGGCGCAGAAAATGGAAAAAATGAAACCACATATTATGTGAAGGACAATGGTATGGGCTTTAACATGAAATACAAAGATAAGCTTTTTGGCTTATTCGGGAGATTGCATGGCACAGATGAATTTAAAGGGACCGGTGTTGGACTTTCAATCGTTCAAAGAGTAATTAGAAGACATGGTGGAACTGTCTGGGGGGAAGGAGAAATCAATAAAGGGGCAACATTTTATTTTTCTATTCCACACAAAAAAGGAAGTGAAGAAAATGGGTTTTAATGAAATTGAAGTGCTGCTTGTAGAAGATAACGAAACTGACGCTGAGCTTACAATCAGGGCATTGAGGAGAAAAAATCTTGCTAACAACCTGGTATGGGTTAAAGACGGAGAAGAAGCACTTGAGTTTATCTTTGCAACAGGCAGATACTTTGAAAGGGAAATCCATGACATCCTTAAATTAGTTCTTCTTGATTTAAGAATGCCTAAAGTAGACGGACTGGAAGTTATACGCAAAATTAAAGGGGATGAGAGAACAAATAAAATCCCCATTGTTGTTTTAACATCATCCAAAGAAGATAAAGATATTGTAGAAAGTTACAACCTTGGGGTAAACAGCTATGTCAGCAAACCTGTGGAGTTTGACGAATTTAGAGAAGCTGTTTCAACACTTGGATTATACTGGATGTTACTGAATAAATCACCTGAATAAAATGGAGATTTAAATGCAGGGAAAACTTAAAATACTGATACTTGAGGACGTTTTATTTGATGCAGAGCTAATTGAATATGAATTACGTCGTGATGGAGTAAAATTTTCTTCAAATATTGTTGAAAAAGAAGAAGATTTCATAAAGGCGCTTGATGAATATAAACCCAGCTTAATTCTTGCAGATCATTCGCTTCCTTCATTTGATGGTGTTTCTGCACTTAAAATTGCTAAAGAAAAAACCCCTGACACTCCATTCTTTTTTGTAAGCGGTAAAATTGGAGAAGAATTCGCCGTTGAAATGCTTAAAACAGGTGCAACAGATTATATCTTTAAAAATAATCTTTCAAAACTGACACCTGCAATTCATCGAGCTTTAAAAGAGGCTGAAGAAAAAGCTGAACTGAAAAAGGCCCAGGAATCATTAATTCAAGCCCATGCAGATTTGGAAAATAAAGTTAAAGAGAGAACAGGAGAACTTCAAGAGGCCAATGAAGAATTAAAAATGGAAATCATAAGAAGAAAGGAATTAGAAGAAGCATTACATGAAAGTGAAAAAAAATTAAAGGAAATCATACATTTTTCTCCAGTTCCCCAGTTTGTGATTGATAATGATCATAATGTAATTTACTGGAACAGGGCACTGGAGATGCAGAGTAATATTTCTGCAGGGAAAATGGTAGGCACTAAAAATCAGTGGCAAGCATTTTATGATTATGAAAGACCCTGTATATGTGATCTTTTAGTAGATGAACATTTGGAAGATATTCCTAAATTTTATGGGGATAAATGTAAAAGATCCGGAATTTTAGAGGATGCATGTGAAGTTGTAGATTTCTTTCCATTTCTTGACGATGGGGGGAAATGGTTACATTTTACTGCAGCAGCCATTAGAAACTCTAAAAACGAAGTTATTGGCGCTGTAGAAACTCTTGTAGATATAACTGAGCAGAGAAAAGCAGAAGATGAAATAAGAAAGTCTCTTGAAGAAAAGGAAGTGCTGCTTCAAGAGATTCATCACAGGGTTAAAAACAATTTACAGATAATAAGTTCCCTTATAAATCTCCAGTCAAACGGTATAGACGATAAAAGAGTATATGGTGCTTTTAAAGAGATTCAAAACCGTGTTAAGTCAATTGCACTTATCCATGAAAAGTTGTATCAATCTAAAGACATTTCAAAAATAAATTTTGCAGATTACATCCACTCGCTGGCATCAGACCTTTACCACTCATACGGGATCAGCTCACTGATAGGCTTGGAAGTAGATGCTGATGACATACTATTAGACATTAATAAGGCGCTTCCATGCGGGTTGATCATTAATGAAGTTATAACCAATTCCATAAAGCACGCATTCAAAGATATGAAAACCCAGAAATCTGCAAACGAATTAAATGCTCTTAAAAAGGGTAAAATCAGCATAAGTTTCCGTTATACAGGGGAGAATTATGAAATGAGAGTGTCTGACAATGGTACAGGCTATCCTGAAGATTTAGACATTGAAAAGACTGAAACTTTAGGGCTGCGTCTTGTAAACAGCTTGAAAAGTCAGTTAAACGGCGAAGTTGAACTTAAAAATATGGACGGCGCTTCTTTCAGGTTAACCTTTAAAGAATAAATAAATTCATCTTCTTTTAACTGTTCTCTCATCAACAATATCTGCTTTACCAGACGGTAAAACCCTTATCATATCTTCCAACGTGAAAACACGTTCTTCATCAATTTTTCTTAATATTTCCCTGGCGAGTGCTTCCTTTTTTGTATAACCTGGTTTAATGATGACGTATTTATCAGTATATTTCTTAACTGCATCCAGAGGCCCTGCCATTATTCTTTCACCTTCATAATCCACCACGCCCACTGTAATTAAAAGTGTTGCTGCCCTAATATAATTTCTACTCCCCCTTATAATAAACGCCCCTTTAGGAACGAATTCTCCAGATTGAGGGGTCTTTGAAACCTGATCTGGGTGAACCCAGTACACATCCTGTGATCCAAATCCCTTTGACCATGCACTTGAATATGATGCTGCAAACGAAGCTGCCTCTTCAATTGTTGTTTCTGGAATTTCTTTACCTTCACTTTTCACTACAACAGAAGGGGCTCCATGTATATCTGAGTGGAAATAGATGTCATTATCTTCCATATACTTTTTAACCACTATTTCATTTGTATTTGCATCACGACCTCCAATTACTAAAAATCCGTCTGATGAGAGGAACCACCTGAGCTTTTCAAACCATTTAAGCTCTTTTTTAACCCTCTTTTCAGGAAGGGTCACTCTTTCCATTTCTATTTCCTTTTTACTTCTGGCCTTTTCAATATCTTTTTTAGTTTTCTCAATTGCTATATTAACTCCATTTATTTTACGCTTCGCCTTTTTTGCTTTCTCATAATAAACTTCAGCGTTTTCAGGTATGGGTATGCGTGCATCAATCCTTATATTGGTACCATCAATCTTTAAATTAAGATTTCCAAGTTTATCAAGTGATTCAATTATCTGGGCCTCTTCCATTCCCTGCTTTTTTACCTGTTTAAGCGTTGATGCTATCTCATTCCATGAATATTTTTTTCTTGCATCTATTATGATATCCAGGATGTTTTGAATTCTCCCATAGTTTGAATACATTAAATCTCCCTTCTTTTTTGATTCCTGGACGGTCCTGTGGAACTTAGCTAAAGTGTCTTCCTGAATCTTCAACCTCTTTTCAAATTTTTTAACCTCAGCACTCCATATGTCTTCATACTCTTTTTTAATGTCTTCCCTAACTTTACCGCTGTAAAACTCATCTGCAGCCATGCTATAAGTTTCAAAGACCTCATTTTCATTATCTTCATAGATTTTAAGATCGATAGGGACAACATCTTTACCTTTTACTATTTGGGGATGAAACTTAGATTTCTTTAAAGGTTCAAAAAGTTCTCCAATAGCATTATAAACAGAATTTAAATCTTCATCTGAAATTTCTGATGCCTGTAACTCCTTCTGGACCCCAGACCTCATTATAATTTCTTCAGCATAAATACCGCCTAAACCACTTCTTGCAAGGGTTCTTATTATGTCTGTAGATGAATTATCGAACAATTCCTTAAGTCCACCTTTTTTTAATTCAAGGGGATTAATACCTCTTTTTGGAGGGTACTTATACTCTTCTCTGGAAGATATTTTCCTGTCACTCCATAATTTACGTTTAAGAGGTAAAATAATCCTTCCTTCCTCATTTAAAAGTATTATATTACCCTTTGCAAACAGTTCAACAACTAATGTAAATCTGTGTTCCTTTTTCACATCAATCTCTATTATACGGTCGAAATTGTGCTGTTTGATATCCTCTACTGTTGCCCCTTTAATATATTTTCTAAGAAGCATTGGAAAATTTGGAGGTATCTTAGGATTTGGAAGAGGATACTGAGTTAAATGCATTCTAATACCTGCCTGAAAAGCAACGTCAACTCTTCCCTTACCAGGTACATGGAATCTAATTAAAACTGTGTCTTTAGCTGGTTGAAATGCCTTATCAACCCTTGCACCTTTTAAAACTTCTCTCATTTCATGACAAATAGCATAAACGTCCACATTAGACATGTTTTTCATGATAACACCTTTAATAAACAAATATGTGATGGATTAAATTTTATTTTTAAAGATAAAACATTTATTAGTAATCTCACCAAGTTATATAAAGAACTGATTTCAGTTAAAAATGCTAAGTATTATTCTGTTAGAACATTGGATTAAAACTATCGAATTTAAATACGTGTTGATTAAAAACTGGAGGAGAAATTATGGACGTAGACGGTAAAGTAGCTGCAATTCATGGAGCTGCTGCAGCAGCAGCAGGCTATATATCATTTTTATTATCAAGCGGAGCCATACCGGGAATAGGTAGGAATGAAGCACTGGCAATTATAGGTGGATTGATTATCCTTTATCTAACTGGCAAGATTTCAGAAAAATTATTTGGTGAAGAAGTAGGAGGGGTAAAAGGATGGTTCTGGAGCGGTATATTGCCCTTTTTCTTCTTATGGATGATGTCATGGATTCTATTTATGAATATTTAAAATCATTTCCCCTTTTTAAAAGTATCTAAAATGCTCCGTAAAATATCCATACAAAAACAAAAAAAAGTGCTAATATTAATACAAGCGGTGCAAATATCCTGCTAACAGCTACAATTGAACTTATGGTAGTTACAAATTCAGTAGCATGTGTGGGACCGAGAGTTTTAATATCTTTGATACGAGAAACTTTAAAACCCACTGAAACTTCTTCTAAATCATTTATAGCTTCTTCACTACATTTTATAATGGATTCTATTATTTCATCCTGCATTTTCCCTCCAACTGGATTGTGGCCTCCAGAGAGGGTGTTTACATAATGAGTATCAGTGGTCATTACTTCTGCCATATCTATCTCTAATTCCAGCACTTTTTCCATTATTTTTTCTCTAAATCCTTTAATCATGTTGTTTGAATCTAAAAGTATGTATGCAGTCTTTTGGGAATTTCCATTAAAATCATATGCCTCAACAACCATTACTTTTATTCCACTTTCCCCTATACCGTCTTCTTTAGACACCCTATCCATAGAATCGCTTGAACATCCCAATTTAATTTTGTATCTGTTTTCAGGTATCTTTATTTTCGAAACTGCATCCATAAGCTTGAAAACTTCTTTATTACCTGGTAAAACTCTTCCACCTTCGCCTTTAAAACAATTATGGCAGTCCACTAATATAACATTTTCCGCGCCACAGATGGACTTTGCCTGGTTCATAAGGGCAAGACCAACTCCAAAATCGATATCATCAAACCCTTCAGGCGAAAATGTTGCAAGCATTAATAGATTGTTGTCAAAATATTGGGCACCTATCTTTGCGCCTTCATTTTCAACTCTAAAAAATTCACTGACGTTTTCAGAATAATTCATGTTGTTCAGGGAATCTTTTACAACTTCTTCTATTTTATTTATTTCTTTTGAGGCAACAGGATTGAAATCATGGGTTGAAGGGCCGTGAGAGACCATGGTGAACGCATCAAACTTGCTTGAAAGTATTGTAGGCATGTTCCCACCCCCAATGTTTCCTATTGGACCTGGATGTACGCATGGTGATATAAAAATTGATTTAATTCCATTTTTTCCCTTAAAACTTATAACACCGGTTAATGTATCGATGGGCTCACCTATATCCTCAAAAAGAGTTTCCATTGCAGAAGAACCCTCAGTAAGATGGGATAATGTAAGACTTAAAAGTTCTAATCCTCCAACTCCTAAATTTCTTCTCATTGGAGACTCAATAACAACTACAAGGGAGTATATTGCAACCATCAATATCAACGATGCAATAAATATCCTTAAAATAAGTGCTAAAATACTAAAATCGCCTATATTAGTGGTTATGCTGGTTAAAAACACTATAACTATTACCATGCTGATTATAAGTGCAGGTTGAGTTGCAGACACTGCAACAGACTTTATTAAACTTATATTAGACGTTCCCCAGATAGCAAGGATTCTGAAGGCAAACATTACTGCACAGCCAAAAATCAGAGCATCAATAATGTAATCATAAACTGAAAAGGAAGATACCAGGCTACCCATTACATATATAACACCCATTATCACCATTGAAACAAATGCAAGGAACATTGACTGTTTCATTTTCATGTATCTACTGCCTTTAAAAGAATTTATTATGGGGGGGGTTAAGCCCCCGCTCATTATAGAAGTTAAACCAAAAATTAAAAAACCTGCTGAACCCCCGTAGACAATATTAGGAAATATTGAATATTTTGCTAATGGTTCCATTAAAGAAGCTGCGCATCCAATTATAAAGCTTAGGAATGCCATGCTGAAAAGTGAAAATCTGGTTGATGGAAGGGTCAGTATATACCTTGTAAGACCTACCAAGTTGTCAGTGGACATAATTAACTCCTGAATATGTTTTTAATCTATAATATAATTATTTCTTATCTTTTTTACTAAAATAACAATTTCAGCTTTTCTATAAATATCAAAAACTTAAAGAGAACTTTGAAAAACTTAAGTTTTTTTGGTTTGGTTTAGTAAGTTTTATATGCTTTTTTGTATAAATAGGTTGTTATGAAGTCGTTAATACAGTTTGTATTGAATAAGGGTGTATGAACGGGCTGAGAAGTTGGGTGATAAATTGATTGGGGCCAATAACGTGATTGATTGGGAG
>Ga0136715_1000222_pt1 | contig 12075 bp, 16 predicted proteins | sample SedPBSmetaG_FD_104916 | JGI IMG/M metagenome (GOLD analysis project Ga0136715, IMG submission 104916) | Freshwater sediment bacterial and archeal communities from Indian Creek, Illinois, USA to study Microbial Dark Matter (Phase II) -... | ecosystem: Environmental > Aquatic > Freshwater > Creek...
AAAGATAAAATTAAAATAACTTCCATTTTTCGTTATATTTTTTTCAAAATACCCTTATCTATTAAAGCCTGATAATAGTGGTCAATTAAAGTATCGTGAAATTCGTCTAAAATCGCTGGATTATCAGTATCCTTTGCTACCTGAACAGCAGTTTTTAAATCTTTTTCAAAAGCTAAAGAAACTAAAGCTCCAATCTGTTGGCTTGTCTCCATTTTTCGTATCTCTCTTACTTCATCCCGAGTCGTAGCTGGAGTAATGGAAGACGAAGTCTGCTGAACTTCCTCTAAATATTTTTTAATTTCTCTTTTAACTTCTTGTTTTTGCTCTGCTTCGTTTACTACTCCCTCCCCTACTTTTGCCATAGATTCAAGCTCCGCTAATCTTTTTCTTAACTCCGCGATCTCTAAAGAGTCATATCTTTGAGCCTCTGTTTCAGAAGAAGAATTCTTTTCTTGTTTTGATAAAAAATCAGGCATATTTTATAAGCATAATACCAAAAAAATAAAAAAAGAGCAAAAAATATAAAAGAAACGCTATAAAACAATTCCGCGTTCACAAATCCGCCAAAATCCCACCAATTTTGGCGGATTTAAAAGACCTCATTTTTCATCGCCAAATTTTATGTCCTAAAAAACTAGTAATTCTCCAGCGTGTCCGCCCAACTTTTTTATCCATTGTGGAGTTCTCATAAAATCATTAATTTTTTATCTAATATTGCTTGATATAATTATATTACAATTTAGTTCCGGAATTAAAACAACAACAAATTGCTGAATTTAATTCACAAATCTAAAAAGCGAAATCTGACATAACTGTCTCGCTTTGCTCGGCGGAACGCTCGGGTGTGGCGAAATCCCCTCCTCACGCTTCCCCTCCGCCTCGCCCTCGCTTGGACGGCAAATTTTTTCGGCGGCTAGATTATGTTTGAGTAGCATCCTGCGGATTTAATGCTCCGCCAGTGCTATCTTCTGGGTAAAAATTGCCTTTCTGCAAAAGACGAAACTGATCACATTTATTTTCCATTTTACTAATTTCGTCCCGAGAAAGTTCTGCATATTGTCTGGAGTTTGAAAAAGAAGCTATTTGCGTTGGTCCGCCTACGCGATTATCCTGTGAACTTGTTTCTTTAATACAAAAAGTCGCAAGCTCCGCAGCGTGTTGAGCTGTAATCCCCGGTTCGTATAAACGGTTAAGTAAGTAATTTGCAATTATCGGTATTCCTATGCATTCAAATCCCGTCGGACTTTTTCTCGGAACGAAATTATCGTTGCTATTTAAGGTGTAAATTTCCGGCTGTCCGCTCGACATATAGCCAGCAAGAATAATACTTAACGATGGACGATCTTTTGGGGTCTGATGTGAAAAAAATTCATCAAACCTTGCCTTACCTAGAGAACGCATTTGTTCAACTAGAACAGATACGCCATTGCGAAAATTTAATTCGCTAGAAATAGTATCAAAGAAGTGCATTGCTAATGGCCCATCTCCCGCGATACCAACCGCATTATGATCATCTAGTTTAAAAATCTTTTTTACAGTATCATTACTTGTTAAAAAAGAACTTGCTCGGCTATCAGAAGCGAGTACTATGCCGTCTTTTGCAACAATACAAATAGTTAGTGTCATGTTAGATTTATCTCAACATCGTCTCTTCCCTTTGGCTCCTTGTCATTACAACTTGGTTCATATTGTTTGTACATTTTCCGTTCCGCCGCATCTCTTATGTACGATTTAGTAATCTTGGCATATCTAAAGAAGCATTCTTTTGTAGCCAAGTAATTTTTTATACATACATTTGGTTCCGTAGACGACAGGTGCTCCAGTAATCTTTTTTTTATGTCTTCCGCCTTGCCAACATAAAAAACATAATAACTACCGTCATCGGCTTTATACGAAAATCTATAAACACCGGCCAAATTATCTGCGAGTTTTCTTACAGAACTGTCCGATAATTCTGTAAGTTTTGTCCAAGTTAGAGTCCAATTTTCCATATAGATTTGATTATATAAATTTTTTTATTTTTCCGCAATTCTAAATTTACCAGATTTTACCAATTTAATACTGTTGTAGTTCTTGGGATCTTCAAATTCAAATTGCCAGATTGAGTAAACATTTTCGCCGCGAGCCTTATCAAAGAAAAGGGTAACAACTTTTTTCTTTGTGTGTTCTTGCCACTGTCTATATGGATAATAGAGTTGGCGAATGATTACATTTGTTGCGCTAAAATTCTTTGCTTCGACAAGAACAATCTGATTTTTCCCTTCATAACCAGCGTCTACCTCTGTCTGAACGCTTGAAACTTTAATCAGTTGTTTTCCAACATAAAACTCAAATTCTGGAGTATATTTTCGTCCTCGAATTGTGAGCACAAGGGACGGATCGTCCGTAAATGTTCTGATAAGGCTCGCGGCGTAGGCGTAATCAAGGTGCTGCATTTCCGAATCGCCAATTTTTGTTGTATCAAGTTGAAAGTCTAGTTTAGAGGAGTAAACAACCACCTCCTTTTTGATTTCTGGAATATCAATATATCCTTCCCCTTTAATTATGTTGTAATACCCATTTTTAACGGGGAGTAGAAAAAGTTTATTTTTAACAAAAACATCCGGTCTATCTTCTCGACTATCTTGTTTGCACAAAATCCGGACTTCCTTTTCTCCGGTTTCCTTGAAGCGTTGGCAAGCACGTTTAATTTGGGTTGCGGATAACGAAAAAGGAGATTTATCAAAATCGTGCTTGAGGATTTCGTAATCATCAAAAATTTTCTTCCAAGATTTACTGTTTGCCATACAATTATTTGAAATTAAATTTACTTTTTAAATTTTTATCTAATTCCTCGAACCGCTTTATGGATACATCAAGATATTTCGGATCAGTATCAACGCCGATAAAGTGTCGTCCTAAAAGATATGCGGCGATTCCGGTCGTTGAGCTTCCGGTAAATGGATCAACTACGAGGTCTCCTTTGTTTGTTGAGGCAAGCACGATTCGTTTTAGCAAATCCTCCGGCTTTTGTGTTGGGTGTTTGCCGTGTTTTTTCTCAATCGCTTTTGGCGTTCCCATAGACCAAACCGAACGCATTTGAAGTCCAGGCTTTTTTAGTGTGTCCTCTGGCCAAGTGCCGTTTTTCATCAAGTCGTAATTAAAAATATGTTTTGCCTTTTTATCTTTTCTCGCCCAAACAAGCGTTTCGTGGCTAGCAGTAAAAAAACGGCAACTTAGATTTGGCGATGCGTTCGGTTTAAACCATGCGATATCGTTGAGGACATGAAAACCTGCAACTTGCAGAGCAAAACCGCATTGATAAATAGAGTGATAAGTTCCGCTGATCCAAATCGTTCCATGTGACTTCAAAACGCGCTTGATAGCTTGCACCCATTCAAGATGAAATTGAAAATCCTTTTTCAATCCGTTGCTTTTGTCCCATTCGCCCTTATTTACGCTTACACGCCGTCCAGCGTGAACAGTGAAGCCGCCATTTGAGAGGAGATAAGGTGGATCAGCAAAAACCATATCAACTGAATTTTCTGGAATTTCAGCAAGAACATCCAAGCAATTTGCTTGATATAAAGTGAAATTGTCTTTTTGATAATATGGTTTTTGCATAACTATTTTTTCTCAACAATAAACCAACCAAATCTGTGTTGGTAATTTTCATCCTGTCTGTATTCTGACAACTCAAGGATAGCGTGGCCATATTTTTGGTCTGTTTTATCAACCGCAAAAATGGCAAGAAAATCCTCAATTGCTCGCCAACAGTTATCAAAAATTATTTCAACCGCTTCAAGCGTCATATTTTGTTCAAGTTGTTTTAATAAAGATTGGTCTTTTCCGGCCGCATGGTCAATGAGATTATTCCGAATATTAAGCATTAGATTAAACCAGCTCGCTCTGTCATTTTTAATTGTTTCAATAAATTGAGAGTCTATTTTTGGATAAGATTTCAAAAATTGCTTGCAACCAACTTCAAAAGTTTTATCATTTTGAAACAAAAAGTCAATATTATAGCCCATCAGTTTTGCTACTTCTTGAAATCGATCCTTGAATGCTATCGTCAAATAAGAATATATGTTTTCAATATGTTGTCGTTTCTTTTTTTCTGGTATTTTCTCATCTGACCATTCTTTTTGTAGTTCTCTCAAACTTCTGAAAGCTGGATCTAATCCGTCAAAAACTACTCGCAAAATGGCCTCTTGTATCTCTTTTGTGTTTTTGATACCAAATAAACCATTCAAAATATGATCTTGAAAATGACAAAGTCGCGACATAAATAATTCGCCCATTCCGACATTTGAAAATAATTTTACTGATATTTTTTCTTCCATATTATTTAATCAAATCAAACGCCTACATTCAAAGCTTTGGTGATCTTGGGCATTGTCTCAATGGTCGGATTTGTATTTGCTCCGGATTCAATTTTGATAATGGTATTATAGGTAACATCAGCAAGTTTGGAGAGCTTATCCTGCAAAATACCGAGTTTGTTTCTTTTATTTTTTATATTCTTGCCGATTGTGGATTTTGTATTTAGCATATTCGTATAACTTTACTGTGAGAGTTGGTGCGAGCATAAAGTTATTATCACTTAAGAATGAGTATACGAAATTTCCATAGCTTAATCAAACAAAAATAGCGAGTCTTTTTGCTCGCACGGGTGGCATGGCAACAGCTATATTAGCGACGCATTTTGCAAAACAAAATACAAGTTTAGCTCCCCCGGTAGGATTCGAACCTACGACCCACTCCTTAACAGGGAGTTGCTCTACCGCTGAGCTACAGGGGAATAATAATTGGAATTATATTACAATAAATATTAATTTTTAAGCAAATTTATTTTAAGTAATCCCAATATAAACAGACGCGCTAAAACGCTCCCTTATTTTTTCTTTTTACGACGCAAGAATGCAGGAATATCCCACATATCATTGCTTTTATCTTCCTCTTCTTTTTTATCATCCTTGCTTGATGCACTTCCAGTAAAAAGATTCGCGATTCTTTCTTTTTCTAAATTATCCGCTTTGTTAGGATTTATCACCTGAGAGTCTTTTATGTCGTTGTTTTTTTCTTCTTTAATATCTCGCTGAACAGGAGTTTGTACAAGCAAAGGCTTATCTGCAAGTTTTGCAGGAGTAAATAAAGAGACTTCTTTTTCTCTTAGAGCATTTCCATATCCGTTAAAACCTGTGGCAATGAGATTAATTTTCAAAAAACCTTTGGGCACTTTACGGTCATAATAAGCGCCAAAAATTATTTTTGCATTTGGGTCAGCGCTCCCAGTGATAACTTTCGCCGCTTCGTTTATTTCAAACATTTTAAGGTCAGCTCCGCCAGAAATACCGAAAAGTATTCCTCTTGCTCCTTCAATAGACCTCTCTAAAAGCGGTGAATTAATCGCTTGAGTGGCTGACTTTACGGCACGATCTGCGCCAGAAGACTGACCAACTCCAACAATAGCAACGCCTGCACCTTGCATAATTGTTCTGATGTCCGCGAAATCAACATTTACTAATCCGGAGCTTGCAATAATTTCAGAAACTCCCTGGACAGTGTTTTTTAACACATCATCAATTTTCAAAAAAGCTCTATTTATAGAAGTGTCATTGCCAATGATAGAAAATATGCGGTCGTTGGGAATCACGATAAGTGCATCAACTTTATCGCGCAAACGATGAATACCTTCTTCGGCAATTTTATTTCTTTGCGACCCCTCAAAAGCAAACGGCTTGGTAACAACAGCAACTGTAAGCGCCCCTATTTCACGAGCGGCTTCTGCAATTACTGGCGTAGCACCAGTGCCTGTTCCTCCTCCCATTCCAGCGGTTAAAAAAACAAGGTCAGCTCCCTGCAATACTTCAATAATGTCAGCGCGCGATTCTTCTGCTGATTGGCGACCAATATCTGGATTCATTCCTGCTCCCAGTCCGCGTGTTAAATTACGCCCGATATTAATGCGATTTTTAACACTTGTTTTTTCTAAATCTTGAATATCGGTATTAAGAGCAATGCACTCCACTCCACGAGGAAGGTCTTCACTCATACGAGAAACAGCATTATTACCACAGCCTCCTATACCAACTACTTTAATTTTTACAACTGGCGTACCTAAATAATCTCTGTTGGGAGTAAATAATTTACGCGAGGATAAGCCATCAGGAGAAGAAAAGTCTTGCAAATCAAAATTTCTTTTTATTTTAGGACGCGCTGATTTCTTTTTAGTTATTTTTTTTGTAACTTTTACAACTGGTTTTATAATTTCTTTTTTTTTCATTATGGTAATATATTTTTTAATATTCGCATTAATTTATTTTTTTTACTCGGCCTAACTCTAAGATTTCCTTCATCGCTATTTAGTAATATAAGTCCTAAAACAGTAGCATATTCTGGAGATTCTACACATTCTAATAAATTTTGGTCCCTGATTTCAAAATCAGTTGCTTGAGGTAAGCCCACCATAGTAGTTATTTTTAAGCGGTCCCTTACAAGGTCCACAATACCAGGCAATTTTGACCCCCCTCCTACTAAAACCGCTCCCGCAGGCAATTTACCAGAGAGACCTACTGATTTTAAGTCATTATCTACAAACTCTAATATTTCTTCTAATCTTGACTCGATAACCTCCGATATAAATCTTCTTGATGGAGAGCCTGTCATATTAATATCAATTTTGTGAAGGTCTATTGTGTCTCGGCTTGGAACATCTTTAGAAATAGCATATCCGTAAGCTATTTTTATTTTTTCTGCGATAGCTACAGGCACCTTTAGGGCTACAGCAATATCATTTGTAATATTGCCCGCGCCTACTGGATAGGCTATTGCGTGGATAGGTTTATCTTCTGCATAAATTACAACATTTGTTGTACCAAAACCAATATCTATCATTACAACACCAAGTTCTTTTTGATTTTTAGATAAAACAGCGCGCGCCGCGGCAAGTGGGTCAAATACAATTCCGCCAATACTACCATTTGATATTTCAACACATTTTTTAAGATTTTTAATAGCAGGAGTAAAAGCGTCTACAATAAAACTTGTAACTTCTAACCGAGAGCCAATCATGCCAAGAGGGTCTTTTATATCAGAGATGCCATCTACAGTAAACTCTTTAGTAACAGTATGTAAAATCATCCGATTAGGACCTAAATTTATCGCCGCAGAAGCTTGGATCGCGCGTGCAATATCATCTTGTCCAATTTCAGAATTAGCGCGAGCGACAGCAACTATTCCTTTAGAAAGCTGTGTTTTGATATTTGTTCCTCCAATATTCAAATATATGTTTTTGATAGCCGGATGATAAAAGCTCCTAACTTCTTGTAATACATCACCTATCGCTTTTACCGCATCATCAATGCTTACAACTGCCCCTTTTCTAATTCCAGCAGAAGGTTTTGTAATGCCATAAATAAGTTTTATTTTATCTTTCGTTGGCTCAGCAACAACAGCTTTAATGCCGTCTGAACCAATATCTAATCCTAAAACTGTGTTATGTGCCATATAATAATTTTTGTATAATTTTTATTTCAAAAATTAAAATCCTGCTTTACTAATAACTTCTTGCTCTTTTTGTTCCATCATCTTGGCTTTTCGCGCACCCTGCTCATGAGAATATCCTAAAAGATGAAGTATGCCGTGCAGAAGAAGATACCGTATATCTTCATTATGATTGGTTATGTATTTTGGCGCAAGATATATCGTTCCTAAAGGATGCGCGCTTCCTGGAGAGTATGGCATATCTGCTGGCTCAAAAGAAAGAACATTAGTCGCTTTATTTTTACCCCTGTATTTCTTATTTATATCGCGCATAAGAGCATCAGAAACTAAAAAAACTTCTAAAGAGCGACCAAAAACTCCTAAGATTTTTAAGATTGTCTCCGCCGTTGTTTTTATTTTTTTTTCCATAAAACTTATCCCAAAACTAACCTTACAATTTCCGCTACTTGCTTGCCATCTGCCGCTCCTTTAAATTCTGCGATAACAGATTTCATTAAAGTAGGAAAATCTGTAATGCCAGAGGCCATTATTCTCTTTGCTGTCGCTTCAATTTCTTCGCGACTGACTTCTGGTGGCAAGTAATCTTGAATTATAGCTAACTCTTTTATTTCATTTTCAGAGAGGTCAAAGCGTCCTGCTCCCTTAAATATATCAATGGATTCTTTTCTTTTTTTTGCTTCGCGTTTCAAAACTCCTATAACCTCTGCTTCTACAAGAGGGTTGTCTATTCCATTAGTTCTTTTAGAAATAGCCTCATTTTGTAATGAGGCAAATAATAAACGCAAAACACTAACTCTAAAACTATCGGCACTTTTAAGAGCGGCTTTTAAATCAGTAGAAAGTCTCTCTTGTAAAGACATAAATTGTTTTTTTATTTTAAATCAACCCCTCCTTTCTTTTTTTATCATACTCATTCTTTTTAGCGAGTCTGTGCAAGGCAGAAAGGTGTCGCGCTCTATTATTTGGAGTTCTTTTTTTAAACCTTCTTTTTTTTGCTTCTAAAAGCACCCCTGATTGTTGAACTTTTTTTATAAAACGAAAAACAAGCGACCCCGCTGATTCTGATTCTTTCTTTTTGATTGTGATTGGCATTTAATTCTTTTTTATTTGCCTACAAGTTTTGCCTGAATTGCTTCTAAGCTCTCTTGAGGCGGATTATTCACGACCGAATGCAATGACCCCCCTTTATCTCCTTCGTACCGAGGCACAATATGAACATGTAAGTGGTCTATTGTTTGCCCACTTATTCTACCGTGATTTATCCCTATTGTAAACCCTCTTGGCTCAAGTCTTTCTTGTAATAAAGCAACAACCTTTTTAACCACCTGAAAAAAGGACTCTACCTGATTATCTGGTAAATCAAGAATATTTTCAATATGAATTTTAGGAATAACAAGTGTGTGGCCAGAAGCTACGGGATGAATGTCTAAAAAGGCCAATGATAACGCATCTTCATATATTGCCGCCACAGAAATATTTTTAGTGACTATTTTACAAAATAAACAATTATTTTCCATATAGTCTTTTTTTAATTTCTTCTGCCACTTTTGCTATCGGAACATTTTCTTGCACCCCGGTCTTCATATCGCGAATTATAATTGTTTCTTCATAAACTTCTTTTTGACCAATGATAAGCGCAATAGGATATTTTTCTCTATCAGCCACTTTTAATTGTGCTTGTAGCGAATCTTTGCCAAGCGCTGACGATATTTTTATTCCACTTTTATAAAACTCTTCAATGAGCGCAAAAGCTTTTCTTTTAGCGGCTTCTCCAATATAAGCAACGAAAGCTCTTTCTCTTTTTTTAGGCTCGTAATTTATTTCTTTCTCTTTTAAGACGTTAACGATTCTGTCTAATCCAAGTGCAACGCCAACAGCGGACGTGCTTTTACCACCAATTATTTCGGCAAGATAGTCGTATCGTCCACCTCCACCTAAAGCGCCTCCTCCTCCTTCGGTAAAGATTTCAAAAACCGTGCGATTATAATAATCCAGCCCTCGAACAAGATAAGGATTTAGTGCATACGGTATTTTAACTACATCCAAAAATTCCAAGACTCCTTTAAAATGCGTTCTACAAGGAAGACAAAGACTATCTAAAATACTCGGAGCACTTAATTTTACCTCAGCGCAATTCGAGTCCTTGCAATCTAAAAGTCTTAAAGGATTAACTGCTAATCTACGTTCACAGTCTTTGCAAACCGCTCTGTTTCTCTTTTTATAAGAAGAAACTATAGTTTTATGATAAAAATCTTGCAGTTTTTTCTTGTATGCGTTTCGACACTGCTTGCAACCAATGCTGTTAACTTCAAGAAGAATCTTCTTAATTTTCATTTTCTCAAGAAAACGCACCGCCGCGACTATTATTTCAGCATCAAAAATAGAATCGGATTCTCCACCAATAATTTCAAACCCAACCTGATAAAGCTGTCTATATCTGCCAGCCTGCGGATTTTCATGTCTAAAATGTGGTCCGAAATACCAAAGTTTAACTGGCTGTGGAAGATGACTCATTCCATGTTCAATAAATGACCGCATAACAGGAGCAGTAGACTCGGGACGCAAAGCCAAAGAATCCCCTCCTTTGGTTTTTAAGACATACATTTCTTTTTCAACCATATCAGTGCTTACGCCAACGCCATGAGAAAAAAGAGCAGAATGTTCTAAAATAGGTGTTTCAATACGGCCAAAATCATAAAAATCGGCGATATCAGATGCCACGCTTAAAGCTTTGTCCCAAAAGACATATTCTTCTGGCAAAAGGTCTCTCATTCCTTTTGGAGTCTGGAAGGAAATCTTTTTTTTAACAGAAGACTTCTCTTCTTTTTTTTTTTCTTTATTATTCGTCTCCATTTTAGTTATTATATATAAGTTTTAATTTTAATTTCTAAAAAATTCAAGCTCGGATAATGGCCAAAGCCTTAATCTAACAAATCCAATTATATCACTTCTTTCAAGAGGTCCCCAGCTTCGTGAATCAAAGCTCATCATGCGATTATCGCCCATAACAAAAAATTGGTTTTCTGTGAGAAAAAAATTGGTTTGATTAAAAGCAAGCGAGTTAATATCTAAAGAAGAATATTTTTCTTCAATTATTTTATCATTCACAAATACATCGCCATTACGTAAAACAACATGGTCGCCAGGAAGGCCGATAATTCTTTTTATGTAGAATAAGGAGCGATTGCCAGGATAACGAAACACCACAGCATCTCCCCTTTCTGGGTCACTAAACTTATACGAAATCATATCTATGATTAGATAATTGCCATTTTGAAAATTAGGCTCCATGCTTGCTCCCTGAACAATGAATGGTCGAGCGACAAATTGGGATATAATAAAAAGAGGCAAAAAGGCAATCAAAACCACTTCAAATAATTCCCGAATTAAAGAAGGTATCTTTTTCATAGAATAGAATTTATACTAATCTAATAGTAATGGCTAAAAACCGCAAGAGCAAATGACAAAGCATAGCTTTAAACTAATAGCAGGGCTTGGGAATCCGGGTAAATCTTATATAAACACGTATCACAATATAGGAGCAGAAACTTTATATAGAATTATAGGAAATAAAAAACTTAAAAAACCTTTTTCGATATGGAAAAAAGAGCTGTTTGAATATATAAAAATAGAAAACTGCATTTATATAATTCCTCTCACTTATATGAACGAAGCTGGTAAAGCTATTCGTGCAGCGGCAAAGCGTTTTAATATACAGCCCAAAGATATTCTTATAATACACGATGATACTGATATTGCTCTCGGTGTCTACAAACTTTCGCACGACAGAGGGAGCGCTGGCCATAACGGCATAAAGTCCATCATCTCTTGTCTTGGCACAAAAAATTTTTGGAGATTAAGAATTGGCGTCCGAGGAGCACACACTATAAAGGCGAGTAATTTTGTTCTGCAAAAAATATCACCGCAAGATAAGGAATTATTAGAAAAAGTTTTATTAGAAATCCAAGCTAGTTATACGGAATGACATTACAAATGTTGTTCGGCCATCAGGGGTAGTCACTAAGTCTGCAATAGGCAGTCGTAATTCAGCAATATTTGGTTCTTCATTTAATCGTCTTTGAAACTGGACTGCGGCGAAAGAAGATGGAGCGCTTCCTCTTAACTCTATAGGAGAGTTTATGTCTCTAAAAGACAATCTCGTAATCTGAACGTCTTCTCCAAGAGTTAATATTTTAGAAATAAAAGGATAGATGTCGCTTTCCAAGGCACGAGCGCTCTTAATAAGCGTTAAAAGACTATTAAATTCATTTGCTTTTGTCTTAAGAACATTAAGCTCGCGTTCTTCTTCTGGTAATAAACCACGTAAAAGTTGTTGGTCAGCGTCTAGAAGTACTTGTCTTAAAAATAAATTTCCTAAAGAAAAAACAACAATAAAAAAACATAAAACAACCATAGTAATTTTTCGCCACAAGTATATCATCATAAAAACTTGGTTGTTTTCATACTCTTCTATAACCTGTTGAGGCGTAAGAGAAATCATAGTGTCTTCCGAACGAAGCAAAGTTCCTCTTTTTGCCGCACCAAGCGCAACAAGCCATAAAGAAGGAGCTTGCTTGCCTTGAATGATTA
>Ga0136715_1000225_pt1 | contig 12058 bp, 8 predicted proteins | sample SedPBSmetaG_FD_104916 | JGI IMG/M metagenome (GOLD analysis project Ga0136715, IMG submission 104916) | Freshwater sediment bacterial and archeal communities from Indian Creek, Illinois, USA to study Microbial Dark Matter (Phase II) -... | ecosystem: Environmental > Aquatic > Freshwater > Creek >...
CCTTTATTACATCCATTCCTATTACTGCATCATTTTTTCTTAATCTTATTCCTTTGACACCACTAGCTGTCCTTCCCATTTCTCTAATTTCTTTTTCTTTAAATCTAACTGCTTGACCTTTTTTAGTAACTAAAATTATTTCATCTTGTCCAGTGCTTTTTTTAGCTCCAATTAAAGCATCACCTTTTTTTAAATTAATAGCAATTAAGCCAGAGCGACGAACATTATCAAATTCTGATAAAGCAGTTTTTTTAATCACTCCATTTTTAGTTGCCATTACTAAATACTTAGTTTCATTTGTCTTGTTACTTTCTTCAAGTCCTAAAATAGACAAAATCTTTTCTTCAGTAGAAATTTCTAAAAAATTAACTAATCCTCGCCCCTTAGCCACACGTGTTCCTTCTGGAATTTCATAACCTAAAGTTCTAAAAACTTTTCCAGAATCAGTAAAAAATAAAAGATTATCATGAGTGTTAACAGTTAAAAAGTGTTCAACAATATCGTCGCCTGTTGTTTGCATACCCATAATTCCTTTTCCTCCACGATTTTGAGTTTTATAATTTTTAGGATTAATTCTTTTGACATAACCACCCTGGGTTAAGGTAATAATTATTTCTTCTTTAGGAATTAAATCCTGTTCATTAATTTCGCCAACTTTTTGAATATTAACTTTTGTTTTTCTCTTATCTTCGAATCTTTCTTTTATTTCTGTAATTTCTTTTTTAATTACCTTTTTTATTTTTTCAGGACTTTTTAATAAAGAAGTTAATTCTTCAATTCTAACCTTAATTTCTTTTAATTCATCTTCAATTTTTTTTCTTTCTAGTTTAGCTAAATTAGCTAATCGCATATCTAAAATAGCACTTACTTGAATTTGAGTTAATCGAAATTTTTTTATTAAATTATTTTGAGCTTCTTCTCTATTAGCTGAACTCTTAATAATTTTTATAACAGCATCAATATTAGTTAAACATATATCAAGTCCTTCTAAAATATGAGCCCTTTCTTTAGCCTTTTCTAAGTCATATTTTGTTCTTTTTATAATTACTTCTTTTCTAAAATCAATAAAATAATTTAAAAATTCAGCTAAGTTTAAAGTTTTTGGCTGAATTCCATCTACTAAAGCTAACATATTTAAATGAAAAGTTTTTTGAAGATCAGTAAATTTATAAAGTTGATTTAAAACTTTTTGTGGATAAGCATCACGAGCTAAAATAATAACAATCCTCATACCTACTTCTCTATCTGATTCATCTCGAATATCTTTAATGCCATTAATTTTTTTTTCCTGAACTAAATTAGCAAGATTCTCAATTAAGCCTGATTTTTGAGTTTGAAATGGAATTTCACTTATAATAATTTGAAATAAACCACTTTTATTTGTTTCTATTATTTCTGTTTTGCCTCTAACAATAATTGGTCCTTTGCCCTGAGAATAAGCTTGAATTATTTCCTTTTTATTATAAATTATTCCACCAGTTGGAAAGTCAGGACCTTGAACCCATTGAAAAAGATCTTCAGTTGTAGCTTTTGGATTATCAATTAAATGAATACAAGCGTCACAAATTTCAGTTAAATTATGCGGTGGAATATTAGTAGCCATACCAACAGCAATCCCTAAAGAACCATTTAATAAAAGCTGAGGTAATGGTGACGGTAAAATAATTGGCTCTTTTTTAGTAGCATCATAATTATCTACAAAAATAACAGTATCCTTTTCGATATCTTTTAACATTTCTTCTCCAATTTTAGAAAGTTTACATTCAGTATAACGCATAGCTGCCGCTTCAGTTGGATCATCAATACTGGCAAAATTTCCTTGACCTTGAATTAAAGGATATCTTAATGAAAAATCTTGAGCCATTCTAACTAATGAATCATAAATTGCCGTATCACCATGTGGATGAAATTTTCCCATTACCTCTCCAACAACAGTTGCAGATTTTCTAAATTTAGCGCTATATTTTAACCCCATCTCATACATTGCATATAAAATACGACGATGAACTGGTTTTAAGCCATCGCGAACATCAGGTAAAGCCCGAGAAACAATAACTGACATAGCATAATCAATATATGATTCTTTCATTTCATCAACAATTTCTCGTTGTTCAATTTTACCAATATTAATATTTTGTTTCTGCAAATCTTTTAACATAAAAAAATTTTTTAGTTTTTAATTTTATATTTTGTTCTTTTAAGGATTCAAAATAATTATTTTAGGATCTTGTTCAAAAATATCTTTTTTCTTAATTATTAATTTATTTTGTGGTTCAATTGCTTTTATACCAACAATTTTTAAAAATTTATCTAAGCTATCCAAATTTAATTTCAGTTTTGGAATTTGATAATGCATTGGAATAATAATTTTTGGTTCAATTTGAGATATTATTTCTGCAGCTTCTTTAGCAGAAAACGCATAAACATTACTAATAGGCAACATTAAAATATCAATACCTCCTATTTGCTCTATTTGTTCAGAAGTTAATTCTTTTTGACCTAAATTTCCAAGATGACAAATGCGCACTCCTTCTGTTTCAAAAACATAAATAGTATTTATTACTTTTTCTTTTTCAAATGAAGAATCATAATATGAGTCAATTCCTCTAACAAAAACTTCTTTAATTTCATATTCACCAGGACCATCAATAATAAAAGGATTGCCTAAAACTGTCTTAATATTATTAAGACTATGATGGTTATGACTAATTAAAAGAATATCTGCTGTTAGTTTTGGAATTCGTAAACCATCAGTTTCGTCAAAAGGATCAATAACTATATTTATATAATTATTTTTTCCTTTAGTTGACGTTATTTGAAAACAAAATTGTCCGTGCCAAATTATTTGCATGGTTTACTTATATCATAACTATTGCTAAAATTCAAGAAATAATGTAAATTATAAAACATGAAAGATTTATTAGAAAAAAACAATTTTTTAAAATCAATTCAACTCAATAATATTGTTGAAGGAAAAATTATTGGTTGGGCAAAATCTGCTGTTTTTTTAGATTTAGGGATTTTGGGAGTTGGAACAATTTTCGGAAAAGAATTTCAAGTAGCCAGAAGTAAAATAAGAAGCTTAAAAATTGGCGATTCTATTTCTGCTAAAATTATTGAAATAGAAAACAATGATGGCTATGTTGAACTTTCTTTAGAGCAAGCATCAAGCGAATTAAATTGGAATAAAATTCGTGAAAAAAAAGAAAAAGAAGAAATAGTAACAATTACTATTTCAGGAATAAACAAAGGTGGTTTGTTAACTAACGTATTTGGAATTCCAGCTTTTTTACCAACCTCTCAATTATCTTCAGAAAACTACCCAAAAGTAGAAAAAGGAGATGTTGATAAAATCTTAAAAGAACTTCAAAAATTTATTGGAAAAAAAATTGAAGTAAAGATTTTTGATTTTAACAAAAAACAAAAAAAATTAATTTTATCAGAAAAAAATAAATAATAATTTAAATGAAAACTAAAATAATAAAAGGATTATTTCAAAATATCTTATTTATTCTATTAATTTTTTTATTTATTTCAGGGCTTTTTGTTTTATTTACTGAACCTCGTAATGAAATAAAAGAAGTTTCCTTAACCCAAATAGCTAGAGAAATTAACTATGGAAATATTGAAAAAATTATCGTTACTAACGATGACCTTTCAATTTTTCACATTGACGAAACAGAATTTAAATCAAGAAAAGAAACTGGAGTTGGAATTTCAGAATCTTTAATTAATTTTGGAGTAAATCAAGAAAAATTAAAATTAGTAGAAATTGAAATTAAAGAAAAAAGAGATGCATTGACTTGGATAGGTCCATTAATAATACTATTACTTCCATTGCTTCTTTTTGGTTTATTTTTCTTTTTCATTTTTCGCCAAGCAAAAATTGGAACAATGCAAGCTTTTAATTTTTCTAAAGCTAGAGCTAAACTATTTGGATCTGAAGGTTCTTCTAAAGAAAAAATTTTTTTTAAGGATGTGGCTGGTTTAAAAGAAGCAAAAGAAGAATTAATTGAGGTAGTTGATTTTTTAAAAAATCCAAAAAAATATCTCGAAATGGGAGCTAAAATTCCAAGAGGTGTTTTATTGGTAGGTCCTCCAGGTACAGGTAAAACTCTTTTAGCAAAAGCAGTAGCCTCAGAGGCCAATGTTCCTTTTTTTTCAATTTCTGGATCAGAATTTATTGAAATGTTTGTTGGTGTCGGTTCAAGTCGAGTTCGAGATCTTTTTTCAACAGCTCAAAGAGCAGGTAGATCAATTATTTTTATTGATGAATTGGATTCAATTGGTCGTATTAGAGGAACAGGAATAGGTGGAGGACATGATGAAAGAGAACAAACTTTAAATCAAATATTAGTTGAAATGGATGGTTTTGAAAGAAATGATACAAGAATAATTTTAGCTGCTACGAATAGACCAGATGTCTTAGACCCAGCGCTTTTACGACCTGGTAGATTTGATAGAAAAATAATTTTAGATATTCCTGATATTAATGATCGAGAAGAAATTTTAAAAATTCATTCTCAAGGCAAGCCATTAGCTCTTAATACTAATTTAAGAGAAGTAGCTGAAAGAACACCTGGTTTTTCTGGCGCTGATTTAGCAAATATTGTTAACGAAGCAGCTCTTTTAGCTGCTAAACAAAATAAAAAACAAATTTTTCAAGAAGAATTATTAGAGTCAATTGAAAAAGTTTTATTAGGACCAGAAAGAAAAAGTCATATATTATCAAAAGAAGAAAAAGAAATTGCTGCATATCATGAAGCTGGTCATGCTTTAGTTTCTTCTTTTTTACCACAAACTGAACCAATTAGAAAAATTTCTATTATTGCTAGAGGTAGAGCTGCTGGTTATGTATTAAAAGTACCTTCTGAAGAAAAAAGAATTAAAACAAAAACTTCTTTTTTATCTGAATTAGCAACCTTGCTTAGTGGTTATTGTGCTGAAAAATTAAAATTTAAAGAAATTACTACTGGAGCAGCTAATGATTTAGAAAGAGCTTCTCAATTAGCCAGAAAATTAGTAAAAGAATATGGAATGTCTCCTTTAGGCCCGATCTCTTTTGGAGAAAAAGATGAATTGGTTTTTTTAGGAAGAGAAATTTCTGAACAAAGAAATTATTCAGAAAAAATAGCCGCTCAAATTGATAAAGAAGTAGAAAAGCTTATTAAAGAAGCGGAAAATAAAGCAGAAAAAATTCTACTTCAAAAAAAATCATTGCTTGAAAAAATTGCTAAAATTTTAATTGAAAAAGAGACAATTGAAAAAGAAGAATTTGAAAAAATAATTAAATAAAAAATATATTTAATGAATATTTCGCGCATTCATTTTTCGCATTGTGCCGAGTATTCTAAATATTTGAGTACTAAAGGCTTGCGCGCGTAGCTCAACGGCGGAGCATCCGGCTTATATCCGGCAGGTTGTAGGTTCAAATCCTGCCGCGCGCACTATAAAATGGGCAATTAGCTCAGCGGCAGAGCACTTCCTCGACACGGAAGGGGTCGCAGGTTCAAATCCTGCATTGCCCACCAATATTAAACTTTCATCTCTTTCATCTTTTGAGCCGACCAGAAAAGCCACGGTATGATGCTTCACGTGCCAAAAAACTAATCCACTTCGGGCTAACTTATCCACTGAGCAAGGTATTTATAAATGTGTTATAATATAAATCCTGATAAAAACAAGCAGTTTGTATAGTGAAGTGAGGTGAAAATACTCTACTGTCGTACAACGGTATAGTCTGATCCCATATAATTCCGCCATAGACAGACTGTGTCAGGATTGTACCAAACTATTAATATGTTTTACCTATAGCACTTGGTGCTTTAATATCAGATGATTTTTATTAATTAACTAAATCCAAAAAACATCATGCAAATCACAAGTATAATCAAACGCAATAATACGATTGAAGATTTTGATGTAAGGAAAATCACCTTTGCAATATACAAAGCAATGAACGCCGTTAACGGTGGTAATATGAAAGATGCAGAGAAGGTATCTAATATTGTCGTGGATAAGTTAAACCACAAATTTACTGAAAAGCTGAAAGTAGATAATCTCAATAAAGAGAGATTTTATCCGAACGTAGAGGAAATCCAGGACATAGTTGAAGAATCACTCATGGATAGCGGATATCATGATGTTGCAAAAGCGTATATCATATATAGACAAAAACACGCTGAACTACGAAAAAGGGATTTATTTAAGAAACGGATGGAATTGAAACCATATGAATATCCAGAACTTTACGAATATGTGAACGCTATACGACATTCATATTGGATTCATACAGAATTCAATTTTACAAGTGATGTTCAAGATTTCAACGTTAATGTAAGCGAATCTGAAAAAATTGCAATTCGAAACGCTATGCTTGCTATTGCTCAGGTAGAAGTGGCGGTTAAAACTTTTTGGGGTGATATCTATAAGAAAATACCAAAGCCGGAAGTCGGTTCCGTCGGTGCAACATTCGCCGAAAGTGAAGTGCGTCACATGGACGCATATTCTCATCTTCTTGAAATTCTCGGACTCAATTACGAATTCAAAAATATCAAAGATATCCCTGTTCTCATACAGAGAGTGAATTATTTGGAAAAAACAATAAAAAACTCCCGAAGTGAAGATAACAGAGAATATAGTCAATCGATTCTGTTTTTTTCATTGTTTATTGAACATGTTTCCCTTTTCTCACAGTTTCTTATTATTATGTCCTTTAACAAATACAAAAATTTGTTCAAAGGCATTTCCAACGTAGTAGAAGCAACATCCAAGGAAGAACAGATTCATGGACTATTCGGTATTGACCTCATTAACATTGTAAAAACAGAACACCCCGAATGGTTTGATAAGGAATTTGAAAAATCCGTGGTGAAACTCTGTCAAGAAGCGTTTGATTCAGAAAAAGCTGTTATTGATTGGATTTTTGAGAAAGGAGAGCTGGACTTTATTTCTAAAAACGTGATCATCGAATTTATTAAACAAAGATTTAATAATTCTCTCGAGAGTATAGGTATAAACAAGATTTTTAGTATAGACAAAAATTTGGTCAGACAATCAGACTGGTTCTACGATGAAATCATTGCTACCAAGCATGGAGATTTTTTTAACAAAAAGTCGATAAATTACAACAAGAAGAGCAAAAGTATTACGAGCGATGACTTGTTTTAACAAATTAATATCAAATTAATGAATATGTATTGGTTAAACAAAAACAGCAGAAAATTTTTAGCAAAAGAATACCTCATGGAAGGAGTTAGTGCCGAAGAGAGAATCCGCGAGATTGCAATTATTGCTGAAAAGCATCTAAGTAAACTTGGCTTTGCCGATAAATTTTACAATTATATGTCCCAAGGTTTTTACTCGTTAGCCTCCCCGGTTTGGTCTAACTACGGACTATCAAGAGGATTACCAATTAGCTGTTTCTCCAGCTATATCGCCGATGATATGTCGCGAATTCTCTATACTCATTCCGAAGTCGGTATGATGACCAAATATGGTGGAGGAACTGCTGGGCATTTCGCGGGTGTGCGTCCTAGAGGCGCACCTATAAAAGATAACGGCTTTTCATCGGGCGCTGTTCACTTTATGGCGTTATTTGATAATCTAATAAATATTGTGAGTCAGGGCTCTGTTCGCCGAGGGCATTTCGCACCATATCTCCCCGTTGAACATCCGGATATAGAAGAATTCTTGAATATTGGTAAAGAAGGACACCCGATTCAGGAATCCACCTATGCTATAACCGTTACCGACAAGTGGCTACAGGAAATGAAAGACGGCGATCAAGATAAAAGAAGAATTTGGGCGAAGATAATCCAACGCCGCACGGAAATCGGCTATCCTTATATTCTGTTTACCGACACTGTGAACAACAATACGGTTGACGTGTATAAAGATAAAAATATGAAAATCCACGGCAGTAACCTCTGCTCCGAGATCTGCCTACCGACAAGCGATGAAATATCGTTTGTCTGTTGTCTTTCATCCATGAATCTGCGCCACTACAACGAATGGAAGGATACGGATGCAGTTGAAACACTCATCATGTTTCTGGATACTGTACTCTCTGATTTTATCGAGAGATTAGAAGGTTTACGCGATAGCTCGGACCCACACAAGAAAAGTGCGTTTTACTTCATGCAGAGAGCATATAAGTTTGCTAAGGAACACCGAGCTTTAGGTCTCGGGGCTTTAGGCTGGCACACATTTCTTCAGGAGAACAACATCGTTTTTGAAAGCGAAGAAGCCTCAAAACTCAACCAAGAAATATTCAAACTGATTCACGAAAAATCTTACTGTGCTTCAAAAGTATTAGCGAAGGAATATGGCGAACCAGAACTTTTGAAGGGCTATGGTCGTCGTAATACTACACTCATTGCTATTGCCCCGACCACTTCCTCGGCCTTCATTTTGGGGCAGGTGTCGCAGAGTATTGAACCAATAATGTCTAACATTTTTGTTAAAGATATGGATAAGATAAAAGTCACGATTAAAAATCCGACCCTGGAGAAACTACTTCAAGAGAAAGGTATGAATACAACAGAAGTTTGGAATAAAGTTCGCGACAATGACGGTTCGGTTCAAGATCTAGACGGATTAACGGAACACGAAAAGCAAATATTCAGAACCTTCAGTGAAATAGATCAAAAAGCGATTATTAATCAGGCGGCGGACAGACAGAAGTACATAGACCAGGCACAATCCTTAAACCTCATGATTGATCCCACTATACCAGCGAAAGATTTAAACGCCCTATATTTGTACGCCTGGGAAAAAGGCATTAAGACTCTTTATTATCAACACAGTATGAATGCTGCTCAACAGTTTAGTAGAAAAAAGCTCCTTGAATTCGAAGAGAATAAAAATATACAGAAGAAATACAATATTTCAGTAAGTGGTAATGTGTGTATTTCTTGTGAATCTTAAAAATATCCCATAGATAGAGTTAAGACTATAAAAATACCTTGCTCAGTGGATAAGCCATTCAAGAGTAAAAACTCCGCCGCTCCGCCCAGAAACTTCAAAAGCGGAACCGAGCAGAAATTTCCCTTACAATTTTCTGTTTTGCGTGCCCCTCTGAAAAAATCTTCTAAAAAGGAAAAGGAAATTTCTACGAAGGTTACCACCAGAGCGATAGCAGAGGCAGGTAGCAGGGTGTTCGTGAAACGTATGATTTAGTTTCCACTACCACGTGCTCCGCGCATGGTACATTGTCAGCGATTTTGAAAATAGATGCGAGCTTGGTAAAATAAAGACACCATATTAAATTAGCCGTCTCACCTTCGCTGCACGCTCGGGCTTCGGCGGGCAGTTTTTTAATTAACGTATGCGGATAAAAAAGTTGCCTTAAGGTTTTTTTATTACGCGCTAGAATTCTCTTCTTCCTTATTTTTTGTCTCTCTTTTAATAATTCGCCAATGATAGAGATATAGAGGCAAACCAATTAGAATCAGGGCTAAATTTCTAGAAGCGTCTCGGTGTCTTCTGTCAGTAACCGTGTCAATCTCTATTCTTCTTTCTTCCCAGTCTCTATAATGAGCCAGCCAGCTTTCAATATTAGCTTTTTCTTCTTCAGAAAGATATACCTTTTCTTCTTTTTCTATTTTTTCTATTATTGACATCGGCTCCCACCACGGCATCGGCGGTTGAAGATGTATTATTCTTTCTTTTTCATCAGGCGCGGTAAAAACAAAAGCCCTTAATCCCATTTCAACAAAACTAATTCCACTAAAAATCAAAAGACCTAATCCGAGTAAAGCAAAAAGATAAAGATAAATTGTCCGAATAAGAGGATAGTGTTTTTTATTCAACATATTTTTTTAATTTTTTTAATAAAGTTTTATTTTTCGACCTTTATAATTTTTGTGCCCCCAAGTGAGCATTTCGCCTAACGTCAGGGATATACAAAAGTTTTTCTGTAGCGTAGTGGAAGAAAAATTTAAGTGAGAGGCAATCCTATCTTCGAACCGTATATCCCTTTTATTAGGCGTCGTCCCGAGCGAAACGAAGTGTATCGAGTTCAAAAAATATTTTTATAATTAATATCTTTTAATAGGCTACCTTATTAATAAATTTGTTTTTTGTTTTGAAAAAATGGAAGAGGGGAATCAAAGGGCTGAATTCCATTTTTTTAAAACTCCTTATTTCTTATCAATAAAAAATCAGAAATCAATATCGGAAAAAACTATTTTTCTATCTCTATATGAAAACTCCAAAGAAATTGTCATGTCGTCAGCTGATTTATTTTTGCTTTTTGTTATTATATTTATTATGGTTTCTATTTTTTCTCGATATAGATTTAAAAAATTATAAATTTTTCTAATCTCTTCTTCTTTTATTAAAGAATCTTTATCTAACTTCTTTATTGGTTTTAAAAATTCACCAGCTTTTTTAATGAATGTAAGAAAATTTGGATCATTAACATCAACATTGTTCAATATACCGGTACTTCTTGCACCTTTATAAATATCAAGTACTTCTTGTATGGGTGACATCTCTCCTTTTTCAAATGAAATTCTTCCTGATATTTTATCTTTTATTTTTTCGACAGGGGTTGCTTCTTGTAATATTAAATACTTAATACTTGAATCACTTTCAAACAAGGCATGATTTTTTTCAACTATTTTGTTTATTTCTTCGTCGTTCATTTCTTTTTCTAAATAAAAAAAAGGCATGGAAAGTTTATCAGGAATGCACGCAACTCGTATAATTAACGGATAATCATGTAATTGTAATTCTTCTATTATTCTATCTTTTAATAGCTGGGTTTCTGTTTTTTTAAAACATTCTGTTTTTGGAATTGGTAATCCAACCGTTTCCAATAATTCAATTTTTCTTATTTTATATGGAATTTCAGAATCGTTAAATCTTTCAACCATTTTATCAACAGCTAATTTTTCTTGATCACCTTTTTCATCTGCTGTATATTTTTCTTGTCTCATAACATTATTTACAAATTTTTTTTAACTTTTTATATAACTTATATTTTTTAATAGAATTTTTATATCCCTCTCGCATATTTAAACTTTCAACATCATCTAAAGATACCCATGCATATTTTGTTTGTTCATCATTTAAATTATTTAATTTTATTATTGTATCATTCATAAAGCATTCAGAAACAAGAATAATAAAATGATAATCTGTATTATTAGCCGTTATTTCAAAAGACCAAGTGTCGATTATGTCACCAATCTTAATATTTTTTAAACCTAATTCCTCCTCACATTCACGCTTTAACGCATTTTCTGGCGTCTCACCAAACTTAATACGACCACCGGGTAGTTCCCATTTTCCCTTATGATCTTTAACGAAAAGTATTTTTTTATCATAATAAAATATCCCCTTGGTTGTCGTTCTCTGAATTTGATTGTTCATATTTTTATATATTATTTAGTAAAATTTTATACATTGCCCAATTATAGATATATAAACTGTAATATTCTTTTGTTAATTTATCTGTTTCGGTTAAAATCTCTGATAATAATGTTCTCCTTTGTATAAGATGATCCACAATTACAATAGATTCTCTCTCTGAGACTTTTTTAAAATCATAAAATATACACTCAATATCTTTACGTTGTACTGAATTATGCCAACATATCCAATCTAAAACATTTGATAAATAAATAAAATTAAAGGATTTTTTAAAAAAAATATCAGAAAGAGATTCTTTACAAAATGGATTTAAGTTAAAAACAAAAAATTTAATTAGTTGAATATTTTTTTTTACTTTTTTGTAATCTTCTTTGTTGGAAAAAAAAGGACATTCTGAATTATTTTTTAATATTAAGTCTCTTTTTGTTAGTTCGTGATTGCGGGGAACGAATGGACGTAAAATACTTGGAATTTTTGTGATTATTTTTCTTCTCATTAATTTTACCCACTTTGTTCTTCTGCCATTTTTATTATAACTAAAAAAAATCAAAAATTCGTCATATTCTAAATTAATTATAGCATTTTTAACAAGATAATTATAAGCTATTTGTTTTGGTGAATAATCAAAGCCAAGTATAAACTTGAAAATGCCATTACTTTCGTTTAACAAACTAAATAG
>Ga0136715_1000226_pt1 | contig 12040 bp, 11 predicted proteins | sample SedPBSmetaG_FD_104916 | JGI IMG/M metagenome (GOLD analysis project Ga0136715, IMG submission 104916) | Freshwater sediment bacterial and archeal communities from Indian Creek, Illinois, USA to study Microbial Dark Matter (Phase II) -... | ecosystem: Environmental > Aquatic > Freshwater > Creek...
CTAAAGAGCCCTAGCATCAGCCATTACGTCAACACGAATTACGCGCAGGAAATGCTGGCTGAGCACATCGCAGGAAAAAACGACCACAGCCGTAGGCTGTGGACGATTCTGGTCTTTCAGGTGTGGCACAGGCTTTACATCGAACGGAGCGGGAGCTAGTAGCTCTTGGCTCCTAGCCCCCCCCACAAGCGACAAGAGACAAGCCACAAGCGACAATCTCTCGGCGGCTGACTAGCGCCTCTTCGCCAAAAACGCCGCCGCTAGAGCAGTCATTGGGATAGCTGACACTAAGCCTATGCTTCCCGCGAGCGCTCTTAGCACTTCGCTGGCGACGGAGTCCATGTTAATAAGGCGGATAAACTCAACCTCGTAGGCCTGTACCAAGAGAAGCAAAGCCAACGAGCCTCCCGTATAGGCGAGAATCAGGGTGTTAGCCATGGTGCCCATAACGTCGCGACCGACATTCATGCCCACCCAAAAGTACTCTTTTCTCCTAAGCCCCGGGTTAGCGCGCTGAACCTCGGATATGGCAGAGGAGATGCTCATGCCGGTGTCCATAATGGCCCCGAGCGCCCCGATAATAATCCCAGCCATGAGTAAGCCGCGGAAGTCAAAAGCCACTCCTTGGGGGATAAACGCCAACATCTGCGCCTCCTCCCCGGCTAACCCGGTAGTGTGGATGGCTCCGCCTACGACAATGGCCAGCACCCCAGCCACTATTAGGCCTCCCACAGTGCCGACAATAGCCGCTAAAGCCTTGCGGTTAGCTCCGCCTACCAGAGTAGTTGTAAAGGCCGTAGCAATCGCCGCCACCAATACAGCCAGCGTAATGGGGTTGTAACCACGCAGCAGCAGCGGAATGAGCACGTAGACTATGAGCACCCCGATGAGGCCGAGCGAGATAAGGCTGAAAAGACCCTTCTTGCCGCCGAGACCAATCAGTACAACCCCGAACAGGACGACCAGTGCCAGTAAGTGGCGGTCGCGTTCGTGGTCAGCAATAGCCACCTCCACCATTTCGCCCTCAAGCGTCTCTATGGCCACCAATACCCGCTGCCCAGGGGAAACTACGACATCAAAGGCTGGCGTACCTGTTAGTACGTGCCTAATGTCGACCGTGCGGCCACGGAATTTACCGCTCAAGATTTCTAACTCCGCCGCGAACGTCCGTAGCTGAAATCCTGTTTCATCAAACTGTTCTTCTTCGGGCAGCTCTTCTAGCGTCAGCACGCGGCCGCGTGCAAATTCCACTACAACGTCAGCGGGAGGGGTCTCGGGTTGTGCCAATGTCGGCCGCGCCCCAAGCAGCAGACAAAAAAACAGTAAGGCAATAACTCGTTTCACTAACCTTGTTCACCTCAGTATCTGTTGTTTGCTTAGAGCGTCACCAGGCGAGCGCTTGTGCAAAGTCCGCGCATATGTCTGCTCCCTCTTCCAGCCCTGCAGACACACGAATGAGACCGTCATCAATACCGAGCCTAGCTCGCTCCATGCCTGTCATGCCGCGATGGCTGGTTTTGGCGGGGTGCGAGACAGTACTGGTTGCGCCGCCTAGACTCGGGACAAAATCTACCCGCTGCAGGCGCTTAATCACCTGTTCCGCACCGAAACATCCACCTTCCACGACGAAACTCAGCATCCCCCCGGGCGACGTCAATTGCGTGCTCGCTACAGCGTGTTGCGGATGACCCGGCAGCCCCGGATAGTGGACCTTCATTACTTTAGGTTGTGTCGCGAGAAACTCGGCCAGTAATGCAGCGTTGTGGCAATGCTGCTTCATCCTTAGCGGGAGGGTGTGCAAACTCCTCTGGACTAGCCAGGCGTCAAAGGGACTCGCAACAGCACCAAAGTTAGTGTGCAGTGGGCGCATGCGCTCGATCAGCTCCTTGGAGCCCATAATTGCGCCAGATGTAACATCGGAGTGGCCGTTAATGTACTTGGTCAAGCTCTCCATGACTAGGTCTGCCCCAAACTCGCTTGGGCGGCACAGCAGAGGACTAGCGAAGGTATTGTCTACCATCAGCGTAATGCCCCAACCACGCTTAAGCGAAGCTAGGCGCGTGAGGTCAACCACTTTCATCAGCGGATTGGAAATTGTCTCGACGAAAAGCAACTTGGTACTAGGACGGATAGCTTCCTCAACCCGTGCGATACTCAGCGCGTCGACGAGCGTAACATCAATACCCCAGCGGCTAAGCTCGCGCTGAAACAAAACCTGTGTCCCGCCGTACAGGTCTTGGGCAGCAACAATGTGGTCTCCCTGACTGCATAGGGAAAGCACTGCTGTAACTAACGCCGCCATCCCTGAAGACGCTACGAAAGCAGCTTCAGTTCGCTCCAGACTTGCTAAGGCCTTCTCTAGCGAGTGGACTGTAGGGTTGCCATAGCGGGAATAAACAAAGGCTCCCTCTTGTCCGCCAAAGGCTTGATCCACTTGCTCCAAAGAATCAAACGCGAAGACAGATGTCTGATAAATAGGCGGCACGGCTGAGCGGGAACGCAGTGACCCAATAGTTCTTCTCATAACATCACCCCCGAAGTTACTTGTTCGGGGGTGAGCGCCTAAATCCTCCTCGGTGCAAGGCCCAGGCTATACCGATAACTGTCTGAGGACGGGGAGAGCTTCACTGGCATCATCCGGCGAGGCGTCATCTACTGCCGTCAGGCAATCAAAAACAAATGCGCCTCTCGTCTCATCCCACCTACCATGCACGCGCTTTTTCATCAGGCCAAGGACATCTGCCCACTCGCCGATTGAAGCAGCACATACTTGCGCGCTGCTCTTATTAGTGATCAGCTTAAAACCACTCTCGTGCTGCCCCACGGGCTGGATGACAAACAGGTCGTCATGGGCTCCCATCCGCACGTAACTTGCACCCATATGCGATAATCTACGCGTTAGCGCCACGTTACAGCGGACGCCCTTGGGCTTGTCAGTGAAAGTGATCTTGAACGCCCTGTCACCCACCGCGTTGCCTCTCCCTTTAGGTGTCTTTTCAAACCACAAAATGTTCACAACTCATACCTCCTTGAATGGTATCACCATCCATAGTATGATTTGCCAACACCTCAATTATACATAAAACTACAAAAGACAATAGCGATGCTACTCTCAAGCGCCAATAATCCGCTCCGCAATCTGCACGGCGTTTGACGCAGCACCTTTCCGCAGTTGATTGCCTACTACCCAAAGGTTTAGCCCATGCGGACAGCTATAGTCGTCGCGAATTCTACCTACAAATACTTCATCCCGCTCAGGAAAATCTATCGGCATGGGAAAGACCTGTTCCGAAGTATCGTCAAGCACCACTACCCCAGGCGCGCGCCTGAGTAGCTCCCTCGCATCACAAGCAGCCAATTTAAGCTTTGTCTCCACATTGATGGACTCACTGTGGCACCACATTACCGGCACGCGCACAGTAGTCGCAGAAATCATAAGCTCGGGGTCGCTAAAGATCTTCTGCGTTTCGCTCATCATCTTCCACTCTTCGTAGGTGTACCCATCGGGACGGAATAGATCTACCTGCGGAATGACGTTAAAGGCGATCTGATAGTGCTTGTTAGCGGAAGCCGTGGGTAAAACCTCGGCAACAAGAGGACGGCCCTCTACATAGGCGACTACTTGTGCCTTAAGCTCCTCTACAGCCGCCAACCCAGCCCCGGAGACTGCTTGGTAGGTTGATACCACTACACGCCGGATGCCGACAGCGTCATAAATGGGCTTCAAAGCCACCGCCATGATAATAGTTGAACAGTTAGGATTGGCGATAATGCCGCGGTGACGACGCACCTCTCCCGCGTTAATCTCCGGCACCACAAGCGGGACGTGCTCGTCCATACGGTAGGCTGAGCTGTTGTCAATGACTACCGCGCCCCGCGCTACCGCCTCGGGTGCCAATTCTCGGGCGACTTCGCCTGAAGCCGCAAAGAACGCAATGTCGATGCCGCGGAAGGCCTCCGGGGCGGCTTCCGCCACGGTCAGCTGCCGGCCCTGAAACTCCATCGTCCTCCCCACAGAAGCAGCGGAAGCCAGTAAGCGCACTTCATTCGCCGGAAACTGCCGCTCGGCTAACACCTTAAGCAGTGTCTGCCCTACCACGCCCGTAGCCCCTACGATAGCTACTCGCACTGACACAGATATCCCCTCCCAAAGTGACCTTTGACCTGTCAGCCGTCGCTCGATACTACTGCGCTAAGATGGCGGCCAAGCGGTAAGACAACTGGCTAAAGGTAGAGCTCTGCTCTAGCGCTTGACCAATAGGTGTGGCTACAACTTCGCCACGCTTTATTCCGACCATTACGCCGCCCTGCCCCTCGATCAATAGGTCTACTGCCCTAGCACCCAAGGTACTGGCCAGAACTCTATCGCGTGCGGTAGGGCTACCCCCGCGCTGGACATGGCCTAACACTGTGACCCGCGTGTCAAACCCCGTGCAATCCCTTATAAACTCACCCAGCTGAAATCCCTGCCCCGCCCCCTCGCACACGACAATAATGCTGTGGACTTTGCCGCGTTGGTGACCGCGCTTAAGCCTAGCGCAGATTTCGCTTAGGTCAAGCGTTACTTCCGGCACGAGAATCGATTCGGCTCCCCCCGCTAGGCCGGCCTCAAGGGCGATGTGCCCTGCGTTTCGCCCCATTACTTCGATGACAAACGCGCGCTCATGCGACGTAGCGGTATCGCGAATGCGGTCGATGGCCTGCACGGCAGTATTGACCGCAGTGTCAAAACCTATGCTTTCATCTGTACCGGGAATGTCGTTATCGATGGTGCCGGGGACGCCTACTGTAAGTATGCCCCTTTCGTACAGTCGCTGTGCGCCGCGCAGCGATCCATCGCCACCAATGATGACAAGCCCTTCGATGGCGCGCGCGGCTAAGACCTCTACCGCACGCACAAAGCCTGCGTCAGTCTTAAACTCCTCTGACCGCGCGGTACGCAGCATAGTTCCCCCACGGTGGATAATATCGCCCACCGACCCGGCCCCAAGTTGGATAAAGTCGTCTGCGAGCAAGCCCGCAAATCCCCGCCTGATGCCGAAAATCTGTAGGCCGGCGTGCAACCCTTTGCGCACTACCGCACGGATAGCCGCATTCATCCCCGGGGCGTCTCCCCCACTGGTTAAAACACCAATTCTCTGCACTTAGACCACTCCCCTGCCGCGCTACACGGTACTCTTACGGCCGTGCGCTAATCTTGCAGCCGCCGCTGCAGCGAGCGCTGCCACTAAGTCATCCATAAATGTATGAACGCGTTCCGGGTGGCTGTTGAGCACTCGCAGTATACCCAGTTTCGTTTTGTCCAGATAGCCAAAGTTTGTTAAACCGATGGTGCCATAGACATTAGTTATCCCTAGGGCTAAAATTTCGTCTACGCCGTACAGGGATTCATCAGTGGTCAACAGGGAGCACAGCGGCTCGGGCAAGGCCCGCTGCTCGGCCAATACGTCTAGAGCTACCCCCGTCAAAATCGCGTGTTGGACTTCTCGCTTGTCGAGGACAGCCAAGATTGCCGTGAGACAATCCTCGCGACTGAGGCTAGGCTGATACGGTTTCTGTAAGTCAAGCACTAGCTGCGCTACCTCCGCTAGTGGGACTCCTCGTTCGGCCAACAACCCCATAACAATGTCCTTCATGCCGTTCTCCTCTCGGCTATTCTTGTTTAGCATATTCATCTCTCCGTCCACTCAGTCAGCACATTTCCCGGGCCTAACACCTGCTCAAGGTTGTGGCGGAGTTCAGCGGAGCCGTCGACAAACAAACTATCTGACACCCGCACGGTAGCTTCGTCCCCGACGAGTTCTAAGTAAACCGGGATGGCCCCTTGGTGACGCCTAAGAATGTTCCTTAACGCCAAGAGATGCGTGCGCTCCGTACCGTCTATGCGCAGAGCCAATTTACTCGGCATTTTCTCGGGTGCCTTATCCGGAGAGAGCTGTTGCAGCACACCGGCGCTGACGGCTACCTTCTCATCACGAAACCCTACCTGACCCTTCACACCTAGTACGGCGTTTACACTAAGTAGGTCAGCGTGCTTCTCGTAGGTCTGCGGAAACACCGCCAGCTCAATAACTCCCTCAAAGTCTTCGAGCTGGACAAACGCCATGCGCTGGCCTTTCTTAGTAAGCACTACGCGTACATCAGTGACCATGCCCGCAAGAGGCACTTCCGCTCGGTCCTCGAACTCATTGACCCGACTCAGCGGTACCGCACCGAACTTCTTCATTGCGCCACGATACACATCCAGCGGGTGACCAGAAACATAAAAGCCGAGCAACTCCTTTTCTTGGGCGAGGAGCTCGCCGAGGGGCAATTCACTCATGTCTAGCGGCCTTACGTCTACACGGTGGTTTTCGTCATCGCCGAACAGCGCAAACATGGAAAGTTGCCCCGACTCCCTCGCCTTTCTGTCCTCTGCCACCTTCTCTAAACACTCGTCTATGATGCTTAACAGTTGCCGTCGGTTGTAGCCAAGCGAAGTAAGAGCCCCTGCCTTAATCAGTGACTCCAAAACGCGGCGATTAAGTGCACCCTCATCGAGACGACTGAGAAAGTCGTACAGTGAGGTGAACGGCTTCTTGCGTCTTTGTGCCACAATGCGCTCGATGACTTTTGCGCCCACGTTCTTGATGGCGATGAGGCCAAACCGGATAGTGTTGCCGTGAACGGTGAAGTTAGAATCACTGGCGTTGATGTCGGGTGGAGCTACGGACACGCCAAGACGCTTACACTCCTCCAGATAAACCTTGAGCTTATCTGAAGTGCTGGCTACCGAGGTCATCAGCGCCGCCATAAACTCGGCGGGATAATGACACTTAAGGTAGGCAGTACGATAGGCTAGCACCGCATAGCCCGCGCCGTGTGACTTGTTGAAAGCGTAATTGGCAAACTCGGCCATTTCATCGAAGACTTTGTTGGCAACGGGCAAAGGTACCCCGAGAGCTAACGCTCCGGGCACCGCAAGTTTGCCGCTCTCGTCAACCACGCCATTTAAGAAATACTGTCGTTCTTCTGCCATGGCCTCGGGCTTTTTTTTGGCCATCGCCCGGCGGACCAGATCGGCTCGACCTAGGGAATAGCCCGCTAGTGCCTGCACACTTTGTTGTACCTGTTCTTGATAAACAAGACACCCATATGTGACTTTGAGGATCGGCTCTAGGCGAGGGTCATCGTACCGAATGGCCTCGGGACGCTCGCGGTTGGCGAGATAGCGCGGAATCTGGTCCATAGGACCGGGGCGAAAAAGGGATATGCCAGCTACTACGTCTTCGAAACACGTCGGGCGAAGTTTGGCAAAAAAGTTCCGCATGCCACTGCCTTCCAATTGGAAGACGCCTAAGGATTCACCCTTAGCTAACATAGCATAGGTCGCGGCATCGTCATACCCGAGATGGCCAAAATCAATGGCAATACCATGGTTTTCTTCAATGCTCGTGATGCAGTCTTGAATGACGGTGAGTGTGCGCAACCCTAAAAAGTCAATTTTGAGTAGGCCTAGGTCTTGCACGGTGTTCATGCTAAACTGCGTGATCACCGCTTGGCCTGATTTCGCGAGGGGAATTAACGTCGACAGCGGCTCTGGGGCAATCACCACCCCTGCCGCATGTACCGACGTGTGGCGGGGCATCCCTTCAAGCGCTTGCGCGAGATCGATCAGCTCCTTGATGCGCGCATCACTCCGGTATAGCTTCTGTAACTCAGGTGACTTTTCTAGCGCTTCGTGGAGTGTGATGCTCAATTCCTCCGGCACCAACTTCGCGATGCGGTCAACCTCGGACAATGGTATGCTTAGCGTTCGCGCTACGTCACGTACTGCTGCCCGGGCACCCATCGTACCAAAAGTTACTATCTGGCATACGTTTTCGTGGCCGTACTTCGCCGTCACGTATTGGATGACTTCGTCGCGCCGCTCGTAGCAGAAGTCGATATCAATATCAGGCATCGTCACGCGTTCAAGATGCAAGAAGCGCTCAAACAGCAGGTTTAGCGGCAATGGGTCTAGGTCTGTAATGCGAAGGACGTAAGCCACAAGCGAACCCACCGCAGAGCCACGGCCTGGTCCAATGGGAATGCCGCGACTACGTGCGAAGTCCGTAAAGTCTTGTGTAATGAGCATGTATCCCGCATACCCCGCTTGGCCAAGGACGCCCAGCTCGTACTCTAGTCGCTCACGCACCGCGGCACTCGGATTGGGGTATCGCCATGCCAACTTCTCGCGGCAAATGTGTTCGAGGTAGCTCTGCTCCGTGAATCCAGCGGGGATTTCAAAGCGCGGCAGATGAACCGCATCAAAGCTGAACTCGACGTGGCAACGCAATGCAATCTGCACTGTATTAGCAATGGCCTCCTGCAGCACATTGAGGGGGGCATAGGACATTCGCTCCAGTAGCTCTGCGGGGGTGGTGACGTGAAATTGCGGTACAAAGCGCATGCGGCTAGGGTCGGTGACGACTTTCCCTGTCTGCACGCACAACAGCACGTCGTGCGCCTTGTGGTCAGAAGGTGTTACGTAGTGAACGTCATTAGTAAGGACTAAGGGCAGCTTCAGTTCATCGGATAGCTTGATGAGCGCTAAGTTCACCGACTTTTGTTCCGGCAAGAGGTGCTCCTGTAATTCAACGTAAAAGCGCCCTGGGAACAGGCGGGCTAGACGCGTTGCTACCGCCTTCGCTCCCTCATAGTCGTTCCCAAGCAATCGCTGCGAAACCGCTCCGCCCAAGCAAGCACTGAGAGCGATTAGTCCATCGCTATGCTGCTCGAGTAAACTCCAGTCTACCCGGGGACGGTAATAAAACCCCTCAATGTAGGATGAGCTGACTAAACGAATAAGGTTCTTGTAGCCGGTTTGGTTCATGGCCAAGAGAACGAGATGGGAAGAGTCGGCGTCGACATTCGGTTCACGGTCAAAACGAGTGCGGGCGGCTACGTACACTTCGCACCCAATAATTGGCTTAATGCCTTCCCGCTGCGCTGCGCGGTAAAAGTCAATCACGCCGTACATGTTGCCGTGGTCAGTAATGGCGATCGCCTTCTGGCCCAAAGCCTTAACATGTTTTACTACTTCATCAATCTTAGCGAAACCATCCAACAAACTAAACTCTGTATGTACATGAAGATGGACAAAATCCATGCGGCAACCTCCAGACTCGTACACGATGCAGAGACTAATTCTCCGCCCGCAGCTGATTTCCCTGTTTTTTGAGAAATGAGAGGTGAGAGGTGAGGCGTTAGAAATCGTGAATCATGAATCGTGAATCATGAATCGTGAATCATGAACTAGGACCCCGTCCTCCACTGAGCACGGAGCACGGAGCACGGAGCACCTCCTCTCTACCATGCGCAAGGAGCTAGGAGCGCCACGCTTTCCGCACCTTGGCAACAATTACAGTTTGACGTATGCCTGCCACCTCGGTATACTACAGTTCAAGCCGAATCTGGGATTGCTGCCTAGACCGCATGTTCAATGTGAGTGTTAGGCATCAACCCGTACGGGGGATTTTCATTTGGGGTGAATCCGGTCTTGCGACCGGTAGGGTCTGCCTTTCTTCCCGAACCCGTCAACTAACCTCGGAGGCTTAGTTTACTCGAGAAAGGATGCTTGTCATGTACAAACGTCAATTGTCACTCGTGTTGCTGCTGCTCTCTGTTGCCGTGCTTGTTGCTCTCCCTGCTTATGCCGCTGCTCACCACACAGCTAGCGCACAAGCTACCGTACACCGCATCGCGTGGGGAGATACCCTGACCTCTATCGCGCGACGCCATCAGACCAGCGTGGCCGCACTAAAGTCGCTCAACAACTTGCGGAGCGACAGGATTATTGCAGGTCTGTCACTCAGACTTCCTGGACAGGCTGCCGCTCTGCAGCGTCAGGCGTCCGCTTCGCGCGGCATTGTGCTTTCAGCGAGCGAGCGGGCCGCACTCGCCAAGCTAATCCACGCCGAAGCGCAGGGGGAACCCTTTAAGGGCCAAGTCGCAGTCGCCGCAGTTGTGTTTAACCGCATACGCGACCCCCGCTTCCCTAACACTTTGCGCGGCGTCATGTATCAGCCCTTTCAATTCGAGCCGATTTTAAACGGCTGGGCGTACAAGCCCGCAGGGCCCAGCGCCTACCGCGCGCTAGACGCTGCACTTGCCGGCCAAGACCCTACGAACGGGGCAGTATTCTTCTACAACCCCGTTAAGGCCCCTCATGCTTGGATGGCCACACGACCTGTAGTTGCCCGCATTGGCAACCACGTGTTCATGAGATAACAGGCAAGCCAAAACCGGCTGTTGCGCTAGGCAGCAGCCGGTTTCGTTTGTTTTCGCCCGGCTCTTTACATCCCACACTATGTACGCTATGATGTACATATAACGAAACGGAGGTAGTGCAGGTGATTAACACAACCATCACTAATTTGCGCAAGAACCTCTTCAGTCTGCTTGAACAGACAATACGCTTTAACGAGCCGATAACGGTCAACACGAAGGACGGGAATGCCATAATTCTCAGCGAAGAAGACTATCGAGGCCTGATGGAAACATTGTACCTCTGCTCTATCCCTAACATGCGCGAGCGCATTATGGCAGGGTTGAAGACACCCTTAACCGAGTGTGTGGCTGAAGATGAGGTCAACTGGTAATGTACGCTGTCGTTTATCACAAACAGGCGATAAAGGACATTCAGAAACTAAAGGCCAGCAAGCTAGACGGCAAGGCCATGGCGCTAATTGAGGCTCTGCGCCAGAACCCCTATCAGTCTCCCCCGCCATTCGAGAAACTCGTAGGCGATTTGCAGGGAGCCTACTCACGCCGGATTAACGTAAAGCACAGGTTAGTCTATCAAGTCATTGAGGACCTCCGTACAGTGAAGATTATCAGTATGTGGACGCACTACGAAGCGTAGCGCTTCGACTGTAAGGCTGCGATCGACAGTTTACAGGAAGAACCGTCCCCAATGTTAGTCCCCAATGTTATTATGAGGTGCAGGACGTGTCAAACAGTTCGCCTTCCTCCTCTTCCTCATCAGGGTCTAACCTGACTCTGCCATATATTGCTGATCGTGAAACTACTAGTGTCGCTGCCGCAAAAATGCCCACTATACTAATGGTCAAGGGCACCATGCCGTACCTGCTGATTAGTGTTCCCAGCAGTATCCCAAGCGGGGATGCCAATAATACAACAAAGTTTACCACACCAAGTATGCGTCCTCTCTTGTCAGCAGCAACGGATGCGACAAAGTAACTGTAGAAGGGCTGAGTTAATGTGTCAAAGAAACCGTAAACGATAAAGATTAGAGTCGCAGCAACTGGAGTCTGATATACGAAAGGCAGAAGCGCAAAGACCAGAGCACTTCCAGCAAGGCCTATTTTGGTCAATCGCGACACCCAGTGCCCATATTTTAAAACGATACTGGCAGCTAAAAACTCTCCTATGTCATTTCCCGATCTCATGATAGCGACATACACCACCGACGGTGTTGCCGCTTCACTCATAATATAAAAAGGCAACAGGGTCGGAATAAAGGCATAGTCAAGGTTTAGAAAGAACAATATCCCCATAAACACGACTATTTTCTTGTCTTGGACGATATTATCCCGAACGAAGACCCATGATAACTGAACTACTGAGGCAACGTTTTTTAGCGATAGCCCAATCCGTTCCTTCTTTCCCGTGCACTCTTTTCTTCTCACATTGCTTTCAGGCAAGAAAAGTTGGCATATCAAGGCAGACAGCAAAAGGACAAACACGACCACGCCGAAAACTACCACTTGACTGGCGGATGCAATTAGGGCTGCCGATGCAATTCTACCTGCCACTGCAACCGCATTGCTCGACATCAACTCTAAGGCACCTAGCTTAACGTATTCTTGTTTAGTAAGTTTTTCAGCAACTAAAGCTGTAAACGCATCACTATACAAGTCTGAAACCAAATCAACGGCCAAATACACCAGCACTGCGACTACTCGGAACTCACCTACTACAATCCATGTGGACGCAAGGGCTGCACAGGCAGCAAGGCTGACCACGATAGTCTTTTTCTTTTGGAACCTGTCAACAA
>Ga0136715_1000227_pt1 | contig 12031 bp, 8 predicted proteins | sample SedPBSmetaG_FD_104916 | JGI IMG/M metagenome (GOLD analysis project Ga0136715, IMG submission 104916) | Freshwater sediment bacterial and archeal communities from Indian Creek, Illinois, USA to study Microbial Dark Matter (Phase II) -... | ecosystem: Environmental > Aquatic > Freshwater > Creek >...
ATGATGTACGTCGTGGGCGCCGTCTTCGTGATCATGTGGGCGGCTTCCCTGCGCATCGGCGCCCGGGTCGACCGCGAGCGCCGCGAGTACGACGCCGCCCACCCGGAGACCGCGCCGAACGCGTGAACCCGCCGGCGCGGGCGGCCCGCGAACGGCCGGCGCGGGCGGCCCGCGCCGGCCGGTTCCGACGCCCAACCCGCCTGGACGGGTCGCGAACCACCGCGGCGGCGCCGCTAGCCTTCGCCCCATGACGAAGACCCAGACGATGACACAGACGACGACGCACGCGGTCCCGACCGCCGAGCGCACCCTGGTCCTGGTCAAGCCCGACGGCGTGCGGCGCTGCCTCGCCGGTGAGGTCCTCCGGCGCATCGAGGCCAAGGGGTACACGCTGGCCGCGGTCGAACTGGTGACCGCGACGCCCGAGCTGCTCGAGCAGCACTACGCCGAGCACGTCGGCAAGCCGTTCTACCCCGCGCTGGTCGAGTTCATGCTCTCCGGCCCGATCCTCGCCATCGTCGCCGAGGGCAACCGCGTCATCGAAGGTTTCCGCTCGCTCGCCGGGCAGACCGACCCGACCGCGGCGGCACCGGGCACCATCCGCGGCGACCTCGCCCGCGCCTGGGACGCGCCGGTCATCCAGAACGTCGTGCACGGCTCGGACGGCCCGGGGTCGGCGTCCCGCGAGATCGCGCTCTGGTTCCCGGCGCTCTGATCTACGCTCGGGTGGTCAGGCGCGCGTCCCGGGAACGGCGGCATCTCGCCGTTAGGGTGGCCGGATGCACCTCAAGACGCTCACGCTGCGGGGGTTCAAGTCGTTCGCGTCCGCGACGAGGCTGATCTTCGAGCCGGGCATCACGTGCGTCGTCGGACCCAACGGGTCGGGCAAGTCGAACGTCGTCGACGCGCTCGCGTGGGTCATGGGCGAGCAGGGGGCCAAGTCGCTGCGCGGCGGCAAGATGGAGGACGTCATCTTTGCCGGGACGGCCGGCCGCCCGCCGCTGGGCCGTGCCGAGGTCTCGCTCACGATCGACAACTCCGACGGCGCGCTGCCGATCGACTACACCGAGGTGACGATCACCCGCACGCTGTTCCGCAGCGGCGGGTCCGAGTACGCGATCAACGGCGCCCAGTGCCGGCTCCTCGACATCCAGGAGCTGCTCTCCGACTCGGGCATCGGCCGCGAGATGCACGTCGTCGTCGGCCAGGGCCAGCTCGACGCCGTCCTGCGAGCCACCCCGGAGGAGCGCCGCGGCTTCATCGAGGAGGCGGCGGGCGTCCTCAAGCACCGCAAGCGCAAGGAGAAGGCGCTGCGCAAGCTCGATCAGATGGCGGGGAACCTCGCACGCCTCACCGACCTCACTGCCGAGCTGCGTCGTCAGCTCGGCCCCCTCGGGCGCCAGGCCGAGGCCGCCCGCAAGGCCCGCACGATCCAGGCCGAGCTCCGCGACGCCCGCTCCCGCCTGCTCGCCGACGACCTCGCCCAGCTCACCGCGCAGCTCGAGGCGGAGGGCGCGGACGAGGCCGCGCTGCGCGAGCGCACGACGGCGACCGGGTCCGCGCTCGCCGCCGCCCGCGCGGAGCTCGCCCGCCTGGAGGCGGCGGCGGCCGGGACCACGACGGCGGCCGCCCGCGCCGCGGACACCTTCCACGCGCTCGGCGCCCTGCGCGAGCGGCTGCACGGCACGCGCACCCTCGCCGAGGAGCGCGTGCGGCTGCTGGGGGTCGCCGCGCGGGACGAGATGGGCGGCGGGACGAGCGCCGACCTGGACCAGCTCGAGGCCCAGGCCGAGCGGGCGCGCGCCTCCGAGGCCGAGCTGAACCGCGAGGTCGAGCTCGCGCGGGCGGTGCTCACGGACGCGGTCACCCGGCGCGCCACCGCCGAGGATGTAGCGGCGGTCGCAGAGCGGGAGCTCGCCGCACTGCACCGCGCCGCCGCCGACCGCCGCGAAGGGCTGGCCCGCTTCGTCGGGCAGGTGGCCGCGCGGCGCAGCAAGGTCGAGGCCGCGGACGCCGAGCTCGAGCGCGTACGTGCGGCCCTGGCGGAGGCGGAGCGCCGTGAGCGCGACGCGACCCGCGAGTTCGCCGCCCTGGAGACGCAGGTCGTGGGCGTCGAGGCGGGGGAGGAGGGCCTCGACGCCGAGCACGAGGCTGCGGCCGACGCCGTCGAGACCACCCGCTCTGCCGTCGCGCGGCTGGAGAGCGAGCTCGCCGCCGCCGAGCAGGACCGGGCGACCCATTCCGCCCGTGTGGAGGCGCTCGAGCTGAGCCTCGATCGCAAAGACGGCGCGGGCGCGCTGCTCGCTGCCGGCCAGCCGGGGGTGCTCGGCTCGGTCGCGGCGCTCCTCGGGGTCGAGCCGGGGTACGAGGACGCCGTCGCGGCGGCGCTCGGTCCGCTCGCCGACGCCGTCGCCGTCGCCGACCTGGACGCGGCGGTCGACGCGCTGCGGCTGCTGCGGGAGGAGGACGCCGGGCGGGCGGGCCTCGTCGTCTCTGTCCCCGCAGCGCCCGTCCCCGCAGCGCCCGTCCCCGCGCTGCCCTTCCCTGTGCGCCGGGCCGCCGACGTCGTCGCCGCCTCGGGCCCGGCAGCGAGCGCGCTGCGCACCCTGCTCGCCGGCGTCGTCGTCGTCGAGGACCTCGCCGAGGCGCGGGCGCTGGTCGCCGCCCGCCCGGATCTTGTCGCGGTCACCACGGCCGGCGATCTCCTCGGAGGCACCCGGGCCAGCGGCGGCTCCGCGGCCGCGCCGAGCGTGCTGCACCTGCAGTCGGCTCTCGACGAGGCACGGGCACGGGCGGAGGAGGCCGCCGGTCGCGGCGAGCGTGCGCGCTTCGCCCTGGTGGGCGCGCGCGAGGCGAGCGAGGGCGCGCGGTGCCGCTACGACGAGACCCTCGCCCGCCTCCACGAGTCCGACGCCGCGCTGGCAGCCGTCGCCGAGCAGCTCGGGACCCTCGGTGCCGCCCAGCGCGCGGCCCGCGCCGAGGCCGACAGGCTTCGCGCCACCCTGTCGCAGGCGGCCGCCCGCCGCGCCGCCGACGAGGCCGAGCTCACCGAGCTGGCCCAGCGGCTGGAGCGTGCCGAGGCGGAGCCCGGGGAGTCGGAGGAAGCGGTCGAGGCGGCGAGCGCCGCGCGCGACGCGGCGCAGGAGGGCGCCACGGCCGCCCGCGCCGCCGAGACGGAGGCGCGCCTCGCCCTGCGCACGAGCGAGGAGCGGGCGCGGGCCGTCGCCGGCCGGGCGCAGAGCCTCGCCCGCGCCGCGGCCGCCGAGCGGGCGGCCCGCGAGAAGGCTGCCGCGCGCGCGGCCCAGCGGTCGGAGCAGGCCCGCGTCGCGGCCGAGGTGCGCGACGAGGCGACGACGGCGCTCGCGGCTCTCGCCCGCTCGATCGAGCGCGCCGCGGCGGAGCGCGAGGCGGCCGAGGAGGCGCGAGGCGCGCACGCCGCCCAGCTCGACGCCGTGCGCGCGGACGCCGACCGCCTGGCCGGCGAGCTGCGCGACCTGACCGACGTCGCCCACCGTGACGAGGTCGCCCGGGCCCAGCAGGTCGCCCGCCTCCAGCAGCTCCGGGAGCGGGCGGTGGACGAGCTGGGGACGGACCCCGACGCGCTCGTCGAGGAGTTCGGACCGCACCGGCTGATCCCGGTGCCACGCCCGCACGACTGGCCCGCGGACGACCCCGACCCCGAGCCGCTGCCGTACGTGCGCGACGAGCAGGAGCGCCGGGCCACGCAGTCGGAGCGCCTGCTCGCCCGCCTCGGGACCGTCAACCCGCTCGCGCTCGAGGAGTTCGCCGCGCTCGAGGAGCGGCACCGGTTCTTGATCGAGCAGCTCGCCGACCTCAAGAAGTCGCGGCAGGACCTCTTGACGATCGTCGAGGACATCGACGAGCGCGTGGAGCGGGTCTTCGCCGAGGCCTTCGCCGACACGGCCGCGATGTTCGAACGCGTCTTCCCCACCCTCTTCCCGGGCGGTGAGGGCCGGCTCGTGCTCACCGACCCGTCGGACCTGCTCGCGACCGGCATCGACGTCGAGGCGCGCCCGGCGGGCAAGAAGGTCAAGCGCCTCTCGCTGCTCTCGGGGGGCGAGCGGTCGCTCACGGCCGTCGCGTTCCTCGTCTCGATCTTCAAGGCACGGCCCAGCCCGTTCCTCATCATGGACGAGGTCGAGGCCGCCCTCGACGACGTGAACCTCGGCCGCCTGCTCGACATCTTCCGCGAGCTACAGACCCACTCTCAGCTCATCGTCATCACGCACCAGAAGCGCATGATGGAGATCGCCGACGCGCTCTACGGCGTGACGATGCGCGGCGACGGCGTCACGACCGTGATCTCGCAACGCATGACCGAACCTGCCGACGTCTGACGGATCCCCGGCGACCCTTCACGAAGTCCGGCCCTCCCACGCCCGGGGACGTGTCGGCCGCACCCGGTCGGGTGCGCCAGACTGGGCGCATGGTCTCGCTCGTCGTCTGGCTTGTCGTCGCGCTGGTTCTGCTGCTCGCCGTCTTCCTGGTCGCGAACGTCATGTCGCGGGGGGAGGACGTCCGCGGTGACGCCCCGTACGGCAGCGGTGTCGCAGGGTTCTGGGCATCCTTCCGGGCCGGTCTTCGCCACGGTGCCCGCCGCGCGGAGCGCCCGGTCGACACGGATCTCGAGGCGTTCTTCGCCTCCGCGGTCGAGCAGGGGCCCGCATACGTGGACGCCGAGCAGCTCTCGGACGCCCTCACCCGTGTTCGTCAGCAGGCCGTCCGCCCGCTCCACGTCGGGGTGGTCCGTGACCCGCGCTGACACCTGGCGGGTCCGGCCCCGTCGCCGTGCGGCCGGTGCCTCCGGTCGTCGCGACTCTCCGGCGGACCCTCCGGCGGATCCTTCGGCCCGCCGGTCGCCGCGACCTCTGGGAGACTGTCGGCCGTGAATGACGTCCTTGTCTGGCTCATCCCCCTGATCGTCGTCCTCGTCGCGGGGGCCTCCGCGGCCCTCGTCGTCCCGCGAGTCCGCCGCTCGCGCGGCGAGATCGTCGCGCCGCCGAAGCGACCCGAGCTCGGCTCCCCGACGACGCGCCCGCCGGCCGAGGCGCCGACGGGGCCGGAGGGCGCGCTGACCGTCGAGGACGCCGAGGCGCCCCCGGTCCTCGAGCGCCCCGCGCCGGTCGCCGGCCGCCTGGTCCGGCTGCGCGACCGCCTGGCCCGCTCCGGCTCGCCGCTCGGCGCTCGCCTGCTCGCCGTCCTCACGCGCGACCACCTCACGGAGGACGACTGGGACGAGCTCGAGGAGGCGCTGCTCCTTGCCGACGTCGGCGCCGGTCCCTCCGGCGAGCTCATCGACGCGCTCCGCACCCGCGTGCGGGTCCAGGGCGTCTCCGACCCGGCCACCGTGCGTGCCATGCTCCGCGAGGAGCTCATCACTCTCGTCGACCCGACCATGGACCGCGCCCTGCACACCGCGGGTGGGCAGCCCGGCACGCCGGGCGTCGTGCTGGTCGTCGGCGTCAACGGCACGGGCAAGACGACGACGGTGGGCAAGATCGCCCGCGTGCTCGTCGCGGAGGACAAGTCGGTCGTCCTCGGCGCCGCCGACACGTTCCGCGCCGCTGCGGCGGACCAGCTCCAGACGTGGGGCTCACGCGTCGGCGTCCCGACGGTCCGCGCGGACCGCGACGGCGCCGACCCGGCCGCCGTCGCCTTCGACGCCGTCAGGCAGGGCAAGGCGACCGGAGCCGACGTCGTCCTCGTGGACACCGCCGGACGCCTGCAGAACAAGACCGGCCTGATGGACGAGCTGGGCAAGATCACCCGCGTCATCACGCGTGAGGCGCCGCTGACCGAGGTGCTCCTGGTCCTCGACGCCACGACCGGTCAGAACGGCATGCAGCAGGCGCGGGTGTTCGGCGAGATCGCCGGTGTCACAGGCATCGCCCTGACCAAGCTCGACGGCACGGCGAAGGGCGGCATCGTCGTCGCGGTCCAGCGTGAGCTCGGCGTCCCGGTCAAGCTGGTCGGCCTCGGCGAGGGCCCCGACGACCTGGCGCCGTTCGACGTCGAGGACTTCGTCGACGGCATCCTCGGCCAGGCGTAGGGCTCGCCGAAACCGAACGTTTACCCCGGGACCGCACGCGTCACCGCGCCGTAACACGCCCCAGCACCGTTCGAAACGCGCCACCGCCAGATTTGCCCTGGGCCGACCACAGCGGTCGGTCGAGTGAGAGGGGCGATCGGGATGGACTTCGCACTGGACACGGGCAACACCGCCTGGCTGCTCACCTCCGCATCCCTGGTGCTGCTGATGACGCCCGCTCTGGCGTTCTTCTACGGCGGCATGGTGCGGGGCAAGAGCGTCCTGAACATGCTGATGATGAGCTTCACGGCCATGGGGGTCGTCGGGCTCGTCTGGTCGCTGTGGGGCTACTCGCTGGCCTTCGGCACCAACGTGGCGGGGGGCCTCTTCGGTCACCCGGCCGACTTCTTCGGGCTGGCGATCGACGACGCCGAGGGCCCGGCCGCCGCGTTCGGCATCCCGGCGCTGGTGTTCGTGGGCTTCCAGGCGACGTTCGCCATCATCACCGTGGCCCTGATCTCCGGTGCGATCGCGGACCGCGTCAAGATCGGCACGTGGCTGGCGTTCACGGCCGTGTGGGTCACGGTGGTGTACGCACCGCTCGCGCACTGGGTCTGGGGCGGCGGCATGCTCGGCGCCGACGGCTGGCTCGCCGACGCGCTCTCGCTGCCGATCGACTTCGCGGGCGGCACCGTCGTCCACATCAACGCGGGTGCCGCCGCGCTCGCGCTCACGCTGGTGACCGGCAGGCGCAAGGGCTGGGGCAAGGAGCCCATGCGGCCGCACAACCTGCCCTTCGTGATGCTGGGGGCGGGCCTGCTGTGGTTCGGCTGGTTCGGCTTCAACGCCGGCTCGGAGCTCGCGGCCGACGGCACCGCCGGCCGCGCCTGGGTCAACACGATGGTCGCGACGTCGGTCGCGATGCTCGCGTGGCTCGCCGCCGAGCGCCTCCGCGACGGCCACGCCACCTCGCTGGGCGCCGCGTCCGGCGTCGTCGCCGGCCTGGTCGCGATCACCCCGGCCGCGGGCACCGTCACGACCTGGGGTGCCATCGCCATCGGCGCCGCCTCCGGGGTCCTGTGCGCGCTGGCCGTGGGCCTCAAGCACCGTTTCGGCTTCGACGACTCGCTCGACGTCGTCGGCGTGCACCTCGTGGGCGGCCTCGTCGGTACGGTGCTGATCGGCCTGTTCGCGACGAACGGCGTCCACGGCTCGTTCTACTTCGAGGGTTCGCAGAACGGCCTGTTCTACGGCGGCGGGGTCACCCAGCTGCTCACCCAGGTGGTCGCGGCGCTCGTGGCCGTGGTGTGGAGCTTCGTCCTGACCTTCGCCATCGGCTGGGCCCTCAGGGCCACCCTCGGCTGGCGGGTTCCCGAGGCGGCCGAGGTCGGGGGCATCGACCTGCACCAGCACGGCGAGACCGCGTACGAGACCGTCACCCAGGGCACCGTCTTCGCCCACGAGAGCAAGGAGCTCCGAGCATGAGCAAGCTCGTCACCGGCATCATCCAGCCGCACCGTCTCGACGACGTGAAGTCGGCCCTCGAGGCCGCCGGCATCCGCGGCATGACGGTCTCCGAGGCCAGCGGCTACGGCCGCCAGAAGGGGCACACCGAGGTCTACCGCGGCGCCGAGTACGCGGTCGACCTGGTGCCCAAGATCCGCGTCGAGGTCCTCGTGGCCGACGCCGACGCCGACGCGATCGTCGACGTCGTCGTCAAGGCGGCCCACACGGGCCGCATCGGCGACGGCAAGGTCTGGGTCGTCCCGGTCGACGACGTCGCGCGGGTGCGGACCGGCGAGCACGGGGACCTCGCGCTCTGAGCGGAGCGGCGACGCAGGGCGGACGCCGGGGCCACGTTCTGCCGGAGGCACCGTGCGGGCGGCAGGGCGCCCGAGGAAGAGGCAGGCTTCGACCGGCACACTGCCCCGGGGAGGTGGCCGTGGTCCAGGCAGTCCCGGCCGCCGACGGCGGTCCCCCGTTCGCCGGGGACGGCCTCCTCGGGGACGGCCTCCTCGCCGTCGCCTCGACGCTGACGGGGCCGGGCCGCTCGGGGGTCGCCCGCCGAGCGGCCCTGGTCGAGGCGGCGACCCAGCAGCTCGGCGCCCTCTTCGTGGAGGCGACGACGGACGTGGACCCGACGGGGATCGCACTCGCCGCCGTCGGGAGCCTGGCCCGCGGCGACCTCGGCCCGTGCTCGGACCTGGACCTGGTCCTGGTCCACGACGGGCGCACGCACGCGGCGGAGGAGGTCGCCCGGGTCGCGGAGCGGCTCTGGTACCCGCTGTGGGACTCGGGCGTCCGGCTCGACCACGCGGTCCGTTCGCTGAGCCAGACCCGCCAGGTGGCCTCGACCGACCTCGCGGCGGCGGTGGGCTGGCTCGACGTCCGGCCGCTCGCGGGGGACGCCGTCCTCGTGCACCGGGCGTCCTCCGCGATCCTCACGGACTGGCGCGCGGCCGCCCGCCGTCGTCTCCCGGAGCTGGTCGCCTCCGCGCGCGAGCGCGCGCGGCGCGCGGGCGAGCTCGCGTTCCTCATCGAGCCGGACCTCAAGGAGGCACGCGGTGGCATCCGGGACGCGGTGCTCCTCGGGGCGCTCGCGGCGACCTGGCTGACCGACCGCCCGCACGGCGCCGTCGACCGGGCGTACGCCCACCTGCTCGACGTCCGCGACACCCTGCAGGTGGTCGCTCGGCGGCCGACGACCCGCCTGCTGCTCGCCGACGCCGGCGAGGTCGCCGAGCGGGCGGGCCTCGAGGACGCCGACGACCTGCTGGCCACGCTCGCCGAGGCTGCGCGTGAGATCGCGTACGCCCTCGACACCACGCTGCGCCGGGCCCGGCAGGCGCTCCAGCCGCCGACGGCCTTCCGCCGGACCCTGGTGGTGCGCGGGCGCCGTAGCCCACCGCGCCTGCGGCAGGCCGGCGAGGGGCTGGTCGAGCACGACGGCGAGCTCGTCCTCGCCGTCGACGCCGACCCGGCGTCCGACCCGCTGCTGCCGCTACGCGCCGCGGCCACCGCGGCGCGCACCGGGCTGGCGCTCTCCCCGGTGACGGTCGGATCGCTCGCGCAGGCGGCGCCGTTGCCCGAGCCCTGGCCGCGGGCCGCCCGGCAGTCGTTCCTCCACCTCCTCGGTGCCGGGCCCGCGCAGGTCCCGGTGTGGGAGGCACTCGACCTCGCGGGAGTGGTCACCGGCTGGATCCCTCCGTGGGAAGGGGTGCGCAACCGCCCGCAGCGGGCCGCGATCCACCGGCACACGGTCGACCGCCATCTCGTCGAGGTGGTCGCCCACGTGCCGGCGGTGCGCAGGGCCTGGGCCGGGGGGCACCCGCAGGCGCCGGTGCGCTCCGACGTCGTCCTCCTCGCCGCATTGCTGCACGACGTCGGGAAGCGCCGCGGTGCCAGCACCCCGGGCGACCACGCGGCCGAGGGGGCCCGTCTGGTCCCCGCGATCCTCGGGCGCATGGGCTTCCCCGCCGACGTCGTGCACGACGTCGCGCTGCTCGTCCGGCACCACCTGCTGCTGTCCCTCCTCGCGACCGGCCACGACCCGAGCGACCCGGCGACCGTCTGCACGCTGCTGGACGCCGTCGAGCACCGTCCCGGCCTGCTGGCGGAGCTGCGGGTGCTCACGGAGGCGGACACGCGCAGCGTCGGCGGCGTGGACGGCGGCCCCCAGGGGCGGACCCGGTCGGGATGGACGCCATGGCGGGCCCGCCTGGTGGATCACCTCGTGGCCCGCGCGACCGCCGCGGTCGGGGCCCCGGAGCGGGCCGGACCCGGGTGAGGACAACTCCGCGCCAGCCCGGTGATCGTTCCGAGCATCCGGCCCCGGACAGCGGGCGGGGACGTGCGGGGCGGAGGAGCCTGGGAAGGGACAGATCAGTCGTCACGAAGGGGTGGTCACATGATCGGTATCGTCGAGCTGGGGTCCGTGCTGAGCCCTGAGCTGCACCGCTGTCGGATCGGGGCGAGCACCACGCTGTGCGGCAAGGAGCTGACCCCGAGCTTCGTCTCCACGGAGGACGCGCACGAGGCGGCACCGGAGGAACCGTTCGGGGAGTGCACGCAGTGCCGCATCGTGGCGCGGCACGCACTGGAACGCCGCAACCTGCACATCGCCTGAGGCGGAGACGCAGCGGAGGTTGGGGGCCGAGGAACGAGGCACCCGGCCGTAGCGGAGTCGCAGTCTCGGGCGACGTGTGGCTGTGTGGTGCGGAGTCGCAGCGGAGGTTGGGGGCCGAGCGACACGAGAGCCGCCCCGTCGCGGAGCGCGGCTGGTCGGGGTGGGTCGGCCCGGTAGGCTGTGAGACCGTCCCACCCCTGACCAACCGAGGACCTCCCTGGTGTTCAACTCCCTGTCGGACCGGCTCACCGCGACGTTCAAGAACCTGCGCACGCGCGGGAAGCTCTCCGAGGCGGACATCGACGCGACCGTCCGCGAGATCCGCCGCGCCCTGCTCGACGCCGATGTCGCCGTGCCCGTGGTGCGGGAGTTCACGGGCGCGATCCGGGAGCGCGCGCTCGGCGCCGAGGTCTCGGGCGCGCTGAACCCGGCGCAGCAGGTCGTCAAGATCGTCAACGAGGAGCTCGTAGAGATCCTGGGCGGTGCCACCCGCACCCTGCAGCTGGCCAAGGTCCCGCCGACCGTGATCATGCTGGCGGGTCTGCAGGGTGCCGGCAAGACGACGCTGGTCGGCAAGCTGGCCCACGCGCTCAAGGCCCAGGGGCACACCCCGGTCCTCGTGGCGGCCGACCTCCAGCGCCCGAACGCCGTCACGCAGCTCTCCGTGATGGCGGACCGTGCCGGGGTGCCGGTCTTCGCGCCGCACCCGGGCAACCAGGGTGCGGAGACCGACGTCGTCATCGGCGACCCGGTGGCCGTGGCCCGCGAGGGTGTGGCCTTCGGCCGCGACAAGCACCACGACGTTGTCATCGTCGACACCGCGGGCCGCATCGGCGTCGACGCCGTGCTGATGCAGCAGGCCGCGGACATCCGCGCCGCGATCAACCCCGACGAGGTCTTGTTCGTCATCGACGCGATGATCGGTCAGGACGCCGTCAACACGGCCCAGGCCTTCCTCGAGGGCGTCGACTTCACGGGTGTCGTGCTCTCCAAGCTCGACGGCGACGCCCGCGGTGGTGCGGCGCTGTCCGTCGCGAAGGTGACCGGCCGCCCGATCATGTTCGCTTCGACCGGTGAGAAGCTCACCGACTTCGAGGTCTTCCACCCGGACCGCATGGCCGGCCGCATCCTCGACATGGGCGACGTGCTCACCCTCATCGAGCAGGCCGAGCGCGCCTTCGACGCCGCCGAGGCCGAGAAGATGGCCGCCAAGGTGGCCGAGGGGAAGGACTTCACCCTCGCCGACTTCCTGGTGCAGATGCAGCAGATGAAGAAGCTCGGCTCGATGAAGAAGATGCTCGGCATGCTGCCCGGCATGGGCCAGATGCGCGAGGCGATCGACAGCTTCGACGACCGCGAGGTCGACCGCATCGAGGCGATCATCCGCTCGATGACCCCGGCTGAGCGCGAGAACCCAAAGATCATCAACGGCTCGCGCCGTGCCCGCATCGCCCGGGGTTCGGGGAGCACGACGACGGCCGTCAACCAGCTCCTGGACCGCTTCGCCGCCGCGCAGAAGATGATGCGGCAGGTGGCGAAGGGTGGCGGCATGCCCGGCATGCCGCCCATGCCCGGGATGCCCGGCGCCGGTAAGCGTGCGGGTGCTCGGCAAGCGCCGCAGAAGAAGGTCAAGGGCAAGTCCGGCAACCCGGCCAAGCGGGCCCAGCAGGAGCGCGAGGCCCTCACGAAGGCCCTCGGCGGCGGCCCCGCGGCCCCGGCGGGCGCGTCCTTCGGCATGGGCAAGCAGGCCGCGGGGCCGCCGCCGAGGGCCTTCGTGAGGGCCTCGCGCTCCTGCTGGGCCCGCTTGGCCGGGTTGCCGGACTTGCCCTTGACCTTCTTCTGCGGCGCTTGCCGAG